>Ga0068856_100000551_pt1 | contig 41390 bp, 24 predicted proteins | sample KBSCornC62_FD_66595 | JGI IMG/M metagenome (GOLD analysis project Ga0068856, IMG submission 66595) | Corn rhizosphere microbial communities from Kellogg Biological Station, Michigan, USA - KBS Corn C6-2 | ecosystem: Host-associated > Plants > Roots > Rhizosphere > Soil ...
AGAGCGCGCCAAGGGGAATTAGGCAAGCTCGGCCAAAGCGATGGGTACATGGCATGGTCGTTTGTTTCATTAGGGTTTGGATGGGGGAAATGGCCCGGACCAACGGTTGGATTCCGGAGAGCTAAAGCAGCAAGGGGCACGACTGGCCGCGCGCAGATGAGACGCAGCACAAACAGCGGGGGATCAGGACAAATGAATGCTAAACTGCCCTGGATCTTACTCCTGCCGCTCCTACGAGACCATGCACTTTAAGTTGAAAAACCTAGACGATCTCATGACAGCATCCACGCGCTGTCATTATTGCTTCCCCGTATAGTAAACGACCCGAATGCCGAGAGACGGAATGCTACAGAGGGGCTGAACGCCCCCCTTCTCTCGACCGACGCGGGCTAAAGACTACCTCGTGGCGCTCAAATCGATATTCGCGGAATACTCCGGAATAAACTCGACGCCCTGAACATCTAGATACTCGGTCGCGCCTTCAGCGAATTTCGGACGGAAAGCCGGAGGAATATCATCCCAATAGCTGGCGTCTCGCTTCAGACTTTGGAAAACGAATACGACCTCCTTACCTTGAAGTTGCGGTAGGAATCGTTTGAGTCCGATTTCCCAGGGACGACCGCTATAGAAGTGATCGTCGATCATACGGCCATCGACGAACGCCATCCCGGTGTCGCCAATATAGTTCACCCGCATAAACACGTCGTGAAGCGATCCGAGAGGGGACGTCACCTTCAACAAGTAACGACGTGGCGTGATTTGTTGCCAGGACGCGCTGTAGGTGGTTGGAGCGAACTGAAGCCGAACTGCGGAAAGCACCGGTGAAGGCGAATCGATTTCGCTCTGATCTGCGCCCTTGACCCGGAGTTTTTCTTTCCGGGCTGGATAGATCAAGACGTCCACCTGCGAGCCACCGCTTTTCAGGACCGTAGCCTGGTGACCGTCGAGCGTGACCGTGGCATCCGCAAAAAGGAGCCGCCCCTCGCCCACGTCCACTGCCTGTAACGCGAGTGCGCGTGGGATGACGAGCACAGGAGCGCCTTCGATCTCGAAAGAAAATACCCGATCATTTTCTCCGCTCACCACGGTCACTCCGCCGGAAGAATCAACCCGGCAGTTCTCGGCATTCGCGACCTTACCTTTGGCGAAAACAAGTTCAGGCGGCAGGCCATCCATGCTAAAAAAGACATATCGTGGAGAGCCCGAGCCATGAAGAATCGATAGCGGCTGCACAGTTGCTGAATGCAGCAAAAGGTCTCCCAACTTAATATTCACCGGCAGAATCGCCGAGGCATCTTGCTTCAAAGTAAAGGTGCCCCGGCTCGGAATCGAAATCTCTCCTCCGGGCGTCTGAAGCTTCAACACCAGATCGGACATGTCATGGGTTGCGACATGATCTTGGTAGTTATTGAGGAAAATAAATCCGCTGCCGTTTGCAGCCCGCGCGGCAAACCGGAGCGTCGCTGTGTCGGTTGCGGAGATCGCATCGTTGGTCACGGGCAAAAGCGTACCGAGGGGTGCGAGCTGTTCACCATAGCTCGCGAGGAACAAGTGCAGAAGGCGAAGCGAGAAATAATGAGCCTTCGCGCGACCGTACTGACCGAGCGGGGCCTGGTAATCATAATTGATTTTCGGCAAGCCTGAGGCGTCTTCGTTGTAGAACTTGTCAATATAGGGCGTAGCGCCGCCGTTGTACATGTAGTAACCGATCGCATTTGATCCGCTGCCCAGAACGCGGACGATCAGCGGCTCCACGCTATCCTCGGGGACGTACGCGCGTCGCGCGTAGGTGAGGCTCATGCCTGCACCCAGCTCGGCCGGCAATGACGGATAAAGTTCCGGATCGAAACTGACCGGGGAATAGTCCGGATGCCGTTTAATATCTTTGAAAAGATAAAGGGTGGATGGAGCGGGCTTAGGGGTCCAAAACGGATAGGGATAAGCTGCCGTAACGGGAAGCGATCCCTTCGCCACGATGGCTGCGTTGCCCCACCCCGTCGCAGTGTACAGCGGCGCATCGAGACCGTATTTTTTCGCGATCCGCTTCAGATTCACCATATGATCGCTGCCGTATTCAGAATTCTGATTCTTGACGGCACTGACAGCGACTCCGTTATGAGTCACTGCGACATCACGATTCGCCACCGTGTATTCCTTGGGAGAGCCCGCGTAACGAATTTCCCAAGGTGCGGCGGAATGCTGAAATTCGTTTTCAAGCTGAATCGCGATGATTGGTCCGCCATCTTTATACAGCAGGCCTTGAATCTGTCCGCTAATCGCCGAGTAAAGTTTCTCGACGCGTAGGAGATAGCCCGCGTCGTTCGACCGCACCTCGTAAGGCTGACCATAAAGCCAATCCGGCAAACCACCGTTTCGAATTTCGCCATGATCAAAAGGCCCGACGCGCAGCACCATTTGCAGGCCAACCTTCCGGGTGAGTTCAATAAAACGGCGTAAATCCAAATCCCCGGACCAGTCGAAATGATCGGGTGTGCGCTCGTGCATGTTCCAAAAAACATAGGTGGCGACCGTGTTGATCCCACCCGCCTTCATCTTTCTCAATTCCTCTTCCCATTCAGCATTCGGGACGCGGCTAAAATGAATCTCGCCGATGATCGGCATAAATGGCCGGCCATTCTGCTCGAGATAAAACGAATTGGCTTCGATCGATTGGCCATTCGGACCTTTTCCGCCAAGGTCCAACGCTCCTCGTTGCACAGCCGGCGGGGCCGCGCGAAGATCCAAAGAGTAAGTCCGCGCGAAAAGCGGAGTCACGCCGAGAGGGAGCAAAACACAAAGCAGGTTGCGCGGAACAAGTTTAAAATATAAATTCGAGAATGACATAAGGAAATTGGAAACGATGCGATCGGAGAGATAGCGTCTACTGGAGTATAACCGGCCTCAGCCGTGTTCTCAATATACGATTGCCTGAAAAAGATGGACAATCTCTCGATCATCGAAACAGGTCGTTGCCATCGGTCGAGTCGAAGAAATGAGGAACTGACGAGAGACGATAAAAAAGCACGATGATAGTATTTCGTGTGCTCGATCCACCCGACTGCGTAGGAAGCGATTTACCGGCGTTCTAGCCGCTCTGGAATCCATCGGTCGGCCCCATTTTCACTTAGGCTTTGATCGACTTTCGATACTGCCGCGGAGATGCATTCATAATTCTTCTGAAACACCGACTGAAATAATAGGGATCTTTAAAGCCGACCTTCTCGGCGATCGAACCGATCGTGGCCGTTGTCGTCGCAAGGAGCTCGCAGCCAAGTCGAATCCGCTGCCGGAGAACGAAATCGATTGGTGAAAAACCACATTGCTTCTTAAACACGTTGATAAAATGCGGCACCGATACGCCGGCGGCTTCGGCTAATTCGACAAGCCGGTAGCGCTTTGCCGGGGATGCTATGATCGACTCGCGAACGTAAGTCGTTCGTTCTTCGGCTGACTTTTCCGCCGCTGAAACCGATGTCAGCTCGAGCAGGCTCGAAAAAGAATGCTCCAATGCGATGCGGGCGGAAACGAGATGGTGCAGCGAACAACCTTGTTCGAGTGTGGAATAGACATCATCGAGTCCAAGCGTAGCGACTCCTCGCATTCCCATGCGAAAGGTGTGGATGTCGGGATCGGTCCAATTTATTTCTGCGAGCCAGCGTGAAGCGTTAGGCCCGCAGAAGTGAGCCCACACAATCGTCCATGGATTATTTTGCGTACTCCCATAGGCGTGCGGTTCATCGGCAGGAATCCAAACCACTTCACCCGGCGAAATCTCAATCCGACGCTGAGCGACTTTGACCCAACCCTGACCGTTCACGCAGGCGATGATAATATGAGTCCACGCTCCTTGCGGGCGGTCGGCTCGGTGTCCAGCCGCGGCGCGAAAACAGCCTGCTTCGGTGACCAACAACCCACTGAGTAACGGGTTGGAGAGCGCTCGATCGCGGATGGCTGGAGGAACCATGGCGAAATGTTCACCAGCGAAACCTGCCCGACGCGTGACAACGTTAACCATATCTGAGGAGCGGTCGATAGGGGCGTAAACTCTTCCGTCGACACCTTTGGATCTTCAATCGTGGAACCATGCAGAGCAAAAAGGCCTTCCCAGCCAGGAAGGCCTTTCCCCCAAACAATGCTTAGCTCAAAACCAACCTAAAAATCCAACTTAGCGGTCAGGAAATATGAACGTGGCATGACGATTGTATAGACCGCATGCGTGCCGTCGGAATTGGCCACAATTGGTCGGTAACTCCCACTTTCATCCAAGTCCTGTACTCTTAGCTGGAAGCTCAAATGATACTTCTGCTCGATTTTCATCGAGTACCCAATCCAGGCATCCAGGCCAAAGCGTGAAGGAGTCGTATAAGGATGCTCAACATCGAGTGAGGTTACGGTCGGCGCGCCGTTCACATTCGTGTAGATGGCCGGGTAACCGATGACCGTTTTGTCCAGATAGCGCAGGCCGCCGCCGACGCTGAAGTTGCGCAAGAATCCGGTGTCGAATGTATAATTCGTAACCATCGATCCCTTCCACTTGTGCAACTGTGTCGGCTGCTGCCCTTCCGCTGATTGATAGGCAATCATCCCTGGCAAGATATCGGTATTGAACACTTGTTCGCCAGTTTCGGGTTGGCCCGACCAATCATGCGTGGTGGTCTGGCCAGTCCAGAGGCCCGGGACCGATTTCCAATAGGCGACGCGCGCGTTAATATAGTCGGTGAGGGACTTGGCGATGTTTGTCTGAGCTGCTTTTTCTTGAGCGAGCGTAGCGAATAAACGCCAGTTTTTCGTCACATTATAAGTCAGCTCGATTTCGACGCCGCGCGCTTTTACGTCGGCCGTGTAGGCATTCGCCAGACGGTTGTCGCCGGTGATGAGGCCTGGAGCAGTTCCGGCCTTGTAGGCCACACCCGCTTGGTCGGCAAGGTCCTGATACGGACCCGTCGAGCTACCGTTGCCGAGTTCAACAAAGGGCAAGGTCCACTGCACCAATGGGAAGTTAACCGTCGCATCGGGACTGCTTGCCGCGGTGATTTGGTACCAATCGATCTTCGCGTTCAGTTTGCCACCGAACAGGTCGACGGAGGCACCCCAGTCTTTGGAAACGCCCGTCGGATTCGGCGTAGGATTGCCGAGGAGGTCGACCGAACCCGCATTGGGAATGAAATTTTGCGAGTGGTTATAAAACACATTCATCCACTTCAATGGGTGAACAACCACGCCGTAACTCTTGGTCGTCGCTGAAACTTCTGATTCCGGATTATACTGCGCCGGGCCGGTTTTAGAGACACCGAATGCAGCTTTGTCATTATCGTGACGAATGCCAAAGAGCGGCACGACCATGTCATCGAAGAGATACGCCTGAGCGACGAATGCCGTGGTATGCAGCTTCGTGATATTCTTGTCGTTCTCCTTCAGGACATAGGATTCGTTCAATGCCCCGGTGGTCCCATCGTTGTTGGCGTAGGTAACGCCATTCAACAACGTCGGCATCCGGGGAACCGTTTGGATTTTGTATCCATTGGCTGCGGTGCCGCCGAGATAATAGATCCGGCCGGTTTCATTGATCGAATTGGCCGGCGAGTTGTCGCCCGCTGCTGATTCGGCGTTGTAATCGATGAAATCGGATTCCGTCCGACGGGCCTCAGCAAACGCGGTGAAATTATATTTTCCCGCCCATTTGTTGTACTTCTTCAGGTCGAGATCATAGGTCAAGCTAGCGCGTCCAACACCATTGGTCGCATGGGTGTCCTGCTTATTATCCAAACCGCGAAACTCCATGAACGTTTCGCCGTAGTGAGGATTAGTCGATCCGTTCGCCAACGTTTTATTCACGTCGACTTCGTAGCTGACATAGTCGGGACGAAAGAGGTTGATCTGATTCGAATTCAGCTCTTCATAGACATAAGAGAGATTAAGGACGAGGCCGGGCAAGATTTCCTGGTCGACGGACGCGTTATACGTTTTGAGCCGATTGAGCGCATCGCTGACGGACGTGTTGATGTCTTCCCAATCGCCATACTGGTTGCTCCCCATGCGCTGAGCCTGCCAGATACCGATCGTACTCGGGCTCGGATTGCTTTGAAGAAAGCCGTACAAGTAGTGCGTGTTATACGCCCCGGAAATGGTCCCGTTGGCATTATAGATGACGCTCGGCTCATTGGTGCCTTGTCCAAGGTATACAGACGACGGAGGCGTGACCGGGATAGGCGAGCCCGCCGTGACGGAGGGTTTGCCGAGTTGCAGCCATTGTGTGACGTCATCCTCGGGCGTTAGCGTATTCGGCAAATCGTGATGAACCCGAACTTGCTCGTACGACGCATGGATGGTCGTCGTGAGGAATGGCTTGTAGGTGCCAGCGAGGTAATAACGGTTGTCGCGATTGAATGCCGGTTGTTGACGGAATCCTTGGTCCGAAATTTCGGAAGCAAAGCGCAATGCCAGTACATCCTTCGCGAGAACATAGTTCCCGTTTACCGTCGCGCGTTTATCACCATAACTACCCCAGCGCGCGGTCACTTCATATTTGTTCTGCGTCAAATTCGCGGTTTGGGGCGAATAGTCGATAATGCCGGACGGGGAGCCAAGACCGGCAAGAATGGAGTTCGGCCCACGGCTGATCGTGACACTGTCGAGATTGTAAGGATCGAATCCGACGGAGGTACCGCTCGAGAGAGATGAAAAGCCACTCGCGGTGAGAGAGAAGAAGTAATTACGGGTGATGTCGTAGGAAGACAGACCACGTCCACGAATCGACGCGCTAGGATCGGCGGAAGGACCGTCCGTCGTCCGGCCCAGTTGCCCCTGCGTCGATGTGAAATCGCGGGTGCCCTCGGAGCCGACTTCATAGGCCAAGATATCATTAACATTCGTGGCGCCGATATCTTCCATGAACTCTTTGGTGACAACGGTCACGGGAGCAGAGAGGTCCTTCAGATCGGTGTTGATACGCGTGCCGGCCAGAGTACTGGGCGAATAGTATCCTTGGTCTCTCGCGCTGTTCACTTCGAAAGGAGAGAGAACGATCGTCTCGTCCTCCTTGCCTGGGGCGTCCGCTTTCGTTCCCTGGGAATAAGCGGCAGACGGTATCAAAAGCGCACCGAGGGCTAAGAATAGGCCCGGGGTGACGCGCGGTGGTCTAACGTAGTGCTTCAGTTTCGGTATCATAGGGGAATGTGGCCCCAGCAGAGGGGGCTTCTCGGTCAGGGGATAGGTGACAATCACAAAACCAACTGTTCTACTTGTGTACGCAAGCATTTAGTGGCGGATAAAATTGTTTTACAAAATGTCGCGGCCGCTCTTTTGGCTCAACAGCGAGTTGAACTGCAGAGCAGCCCCTCCGCCGAGGTAAGCGTCGACTGCCTCGCAAGAGGACGATGCCACAAAATCTCGCCCGCGTAAGTGGCGAGATCGGCGCCCGAACGAGCCGACAAAGTGAAAGAGCGCGCCGCTGGAGGAAGCCTGAGGACAACGGAAGCAATCCCTGCCTCCGATACAATGGAGGCGGGGCCGATGATTTCGGCATCACCGGATATAGCAAAGGAGACGGAGTCATCCCGGCTCGTGCAAAGTGTGCCCGATTGATCCATCAGGGCAGCATGGGCGATCAACAAATCGGGCTCGTCCGCGTTCGCGTAGACCCCCTGATCGTCGATGGAAAGAACCAGTTGAGATGGTTCTCCGGGAGCGGCAATCCGGTGAGTCGCCAGCGCTTTGTCCCCGCAGTAACCGACCGCTTCCAGTGTTCCCGGAATATATTCGCTCAGTTCGAAAACAAAGGGCGCGTGCGAGAGAAATTGGGTCATCCAGGCCCGGTCCGGCCCGCGGCGACCCAGGGATAATCCGTTCTGCTTCAATTCGATTTCCTCGCAATTGCTGAAGACGAGGATTCTCAAATCCGAGCCAGCTTCATAGTAGCTCGCGATAAATACGACCGGCCCGCCCGCCCAGTTGCGGCCGCCTTCTGCGATGTCGCGCTGACTCCGAAAAAAGTGATACGAGAATTTCGGGATGCGAAAAACATCCATCAATCCACAGGCGGCGCGCTGCGCATCGTAGCCACGGGTATAGTCGAACATCGACCAGAGTCCGTCGAGAACGGCGGGTGAACTCAGCGTATCGTTCAACGCGATCACGTGATTCGTCGCTTGTTGGCGAAGGCGGCGCTCCCCTGCCGCACGAAGCTGACGCCCATGACTCCAGTCGGCAAAGAGCCCCGACCCCGTCTTCTGATCGAAGCCGGTATTGGACGCATAGAACTCCCAGTCGCCATATTCGGAAATGACCAGGGCCTTGTCGCCATTTCGCCAACGATGCATTTCCCCATGCTGCCGCGCGTGAATATATACATCGTAGCCGTCGATCCAACCGCAGGTGAACATCTGATCTCCTGGATACTCTTCGTGTCCGATCCGATGCATGGTGGACATAAAGTTCTCGTCCATCTGAGTTTCGTTTAACGAAAGCTCCCACAGCACGACGCACGGATGATTGCGATCGCGCCGGATCAGATCCCGCGCGTTCTGATAAGACATCTCGCGGAATTTGTCGCCACCCATGAATTGCCAACCTGGCACGCAATTCATCACCACGATTCCATACTCATCACAGGCATCCAAAAACGCCGGTGATTGCGGATAATGGGAGAGCCGGACGTAGTCGAAGCCGGCTTCCTTTATCCGTCTTGCGTCGCGGCGATGCGCCGCCGGAGGCAGGGCGTATCCGACGTAGGGATACTCTTGATGTCGATTCACGCCGCGCAAGCGACAACGTCGATGATTGATCGAAAAGCCTCCCGATCGCGTGAAAGAGAGGGTGCGGATTCCAAACCTTTCTTCCCGCTGATCGAGGACCGTGCCATCCGGTGCCATCAAGTTCACCCGCGCTGTATACAAATCGGGAGAGTCGGGCTGCCATAACGAGGGACTGGAAATCGTGAGGTCCAGCTCGCACCTCGCCGTTTCGCCAAACGCGACCTTGGCCGCCTCGTACTCGCGGGTCGCAACACCTTTCCCGGCCCGCAACAATTCCACGCCAAGGCGCAGGGTTCTGGCCTCCCTTCCGACGTTGGCAAAATGGGTTTGCACGCGAATCGTCGCGCGTTTCGCGTCAGCCGAGAGGGTGCGAATAAATACCCCTCCGCTCGCCACGGCCTGCGCCGCGACAGGCTCAGTGATAAAGACTTCAGGGTAACACCGCAGCTCTGCCTCGCGATAGAGCCCTCCGTGCCAACAAAAATCCAGTTCACCATAGGGTTTTCCCGGCGGCACATCGGCGTTGTCGCGATTGTCGAGACGAAGCAGGAGCTGGTGAGGCTTTTCGTCCCGAATCGCTTCCGTCAAATCGATTTCAAATGGAAGGTACCCGCCCACGTGTCCGCCCACTTCGCGGCCATCAACATAGACCGCCACCGAATGCATCGCGGCTCCAATATACAAAGCGCGACGTCCCTGGGGAAGCGCAGTTGGCAACGCAATGGTCTTTTGATACTCGCATTCCCCGAACCAAGCGTCTCTCCCATTGAGATCCACGAGCTTGGGCGAATGGGGAAGGTCGACCTGCGTCCAGACCGGATCGGGCGATGACGCGTCGAGCCGACGGAAAGCCCACCCATCGGATAATGGAAGGACTTGTCTCATACGATCAGGATAAATGTTTTACCAAACACTAAACTCATTGATGAAATAGGTACAGAATTCCTCGCGCTTAAAGCGTCCTAAATTTTGCCGCGGCGAGCCTCCAGCGCGTCGCGAATTTCGTAAGCCCGCCTCCGGGTGAGCGGGTAAAAATACAGAAGGATCAACGCGAATACCGCCCAGGCAGCAGTCGACAGCGCTAAGACCAGCCGCATGGAAAACAGGGCGCTCGGCGCCTGGACTCCCCCTGCGGCTTTGGCGTCAAAACCCGTCAATTTGATCGTGAGCATCGCACCGAGGAATCCAAAGGAGTAGCCGATCTTTTGGATCCAATTGAAGAATGCTCCGAAAACGCCTTCGCGTCGAAAGCCATGGCGCAATTCATCATCGTCGCAGATATCTGCCAGCATTGAAGGAGTGAGCGTCCAGATCGCGACCCAGACGGGGCCACAGAGCACGCAATCCAAGAGGATTTTCCATGGATGGCCGGGAGTATAGAGAAACCATTTTCCGGCGGCGCCGAAAAAGACCAAAACAAATGAGAGCGCGAGAGTCACATGTTTTCCATAGCGATTCGCGAGCCAAGTCACCATCGGGATGCTGACAAAACCAACCACGGCGTAACCGGACGATAGAACGGCCTTCCACTTGTAGCCATGGGCTACGTCGCCCCCGAACATATTATACACGATCAGATACTGATCGATATTGCTGGCCAGCATTCCGGCTCCAATTTGCAGCGCGGTCAGACCGATCAGAAGCATGAAGGCGCGATTTGAAATCGAGGCTTTTAACGCCGGCCAAATCTGCACCTTCGCCTGATGTTCGGTGCGACGGAAAAAACGCTCCTTTACGAATAAACCCGGCATCATTCCGAGAACGCCCAAAATGACGACCGCCACGGCCCAGCCGACGATCTGCACGCCCTGCATTTGCGACGCGAAAAACGCCAACGTCGTGAGCGGAAAAATCCAACTGTAACTCAGCTCTCCGAGTTTATTAAAGTACGACCAAACAGCCCAGACACGAGTGCGCTCTTGATAGTCCGGCGTCATCTCGAAACCGAGGCTGTTGAATGGCACCGAGAACATGGTGTAAGCGATGTAAAAGAAGATCTGCGTTACCACCAGGTAGCCCGCGATCGCTTTCTCGCTCCAAGACCAAGGCACCATCCAAATACACCCAAAAAACAGCGCCTGGAGCCACGCACCCGCCACAATATAGGGGCGCCGTCTGCCCCACCTACTGTGCGTATTATCTGATATCTTTCCCATCAACGGATCGATGATCGCGTCCAGGAACCGCGGAATAGAGAGTGCGATCCCGAGTAAAACGGGATCGAGCTTGAGCGTCATCTGGTAAACGGGAATCGCGAAGCTACCAATCCCCGCGATCCCGTAAAACACCGCCAGCGAACCCACTCCAAACGCCAGTTTCTCGGCCAACGCTACCCTATCCTCAACTCGAGTCGCACGTTGGGTTTCGCGGAACGGTGAAGAGATCATTTCAAAGCGCGCCGCCCCACGTTGGCAGAACCAGGGTAAGCCACGGAGAAGACAGCCAACCGGGAAAATCGAGCTGAGCGAAAAAAACGGCGGGGCATGGACAGGGTAAGAGGACGAGCATCCTGGATGACGATTTCAAGTGGAATATCAAGAGTCTTATTCGGCGTAAAAGTGTTTTACACCTAAAACCGCGTTTTCGTCTTCCGAACCAGTGTTTCGATTGACGTTCCAAGCTCGCTCTCGCACGGTGCCGCACCTCGTTTGCTCCACGTTACATGAAGGCGCGCTCCAAAAAGTCTACGAAGTCCAGCGGCACCAACACATCGGCGGCCGGAGAGAAAAGAAAGGCGACGCCGTTAGTGTCGGCCCAGGATTCAGGCAAGAAGGCGACGATTTATGACCTAGCGCGGCTGGCGAATGTCTCACCCGGAACGGTGAGCCGCGTCTTGAATAATCGAGACCGCGTCAAACAAGAGACCCGCGAAAGTGTACTGCGCGCCGCCGCGACGTTGAATCTCAAACCGCAAGCATCGGTTCGGAATCGTGAGATCGTGATTCTCTCTGAGCCAACCTACCCTGACCGGTTCGGCGGGTATTCGGCGACGCTGACTGCGCACCTTTCGTACGCCTTTTCTCGGCGCAACATCGGCGTGCTTCTTCCGTTAAATCCGTTCGAAGAACTTCCGACCAAGTTCTTCGACGGCGTCGTTGTCGTCACCCAGGACGAAGCTCTGCGCAAGCTGAGCGCGGATCTGGAAAAGCGGATGCCCGTTGTCCATATCGATAAATTTCCGATCGATCCCTCCGAATACGTGGTTTGTTCGGATCACTACAGTGCGGGCTACATGGCCGCGCGGCATTTTATCGAGCGTGGTAAACGCAAGCCTGCTTTCCTGGGGGGAAATTACTTCCCGTTTGCCGAACGCCTGCGCGGATTTCGCAAGGCTCTCGCTGACGCCGATATTCCGATCGATGAGCAGCGTGCTTCGCTCTTTGGTCCGGAGAGTAATCATATTTCCGTGATCACGCGCATTGTTCGAGCGGGAGCCGACGCGATTTACGCTCCGGGCTCCAGCTTCGAGGCGCTGGAGTGCCTCCATGTTCTGTCGTATGTGATGGGGCTGCGAGTTCCGCAGGATATCTCGCTTATCGGCGGAGAAAATGAGCGTGTCTCCTCACTGCTCAACCCGCCGCTCACCACGATTGAAGAACCCCTGCACGAGATGGCAAATCAGGTCGTCGCCCTTTTGGACAAGCTCACCTCGGGCGAAGAGGCGAAGACCCGAACTTTAATGCTACCGGTTCGCCTGATCGATCGGAATTCCGTTTAATCGCAAAACGGTTATACAGCTTAGGACTCGAGGCAACCACGCGATCTAGGCGCGTCTTCCGATGATCAACCTTGCCCTGCCTCGATCTATTTTCGCCGTCGTGCTCGCGCTAGCGCCCAGCTTCGTGCCGGATAGTTCTGCCCAGCCCAGCTCGATCAAGGGAGAGCCGCTCGCCAAACCGGTCCGGCGGACAGGGCCTACCCTTTTCACCGAGCTTTCGGGCGCGGCGACCGGCGTCATCACGCAGAATAACTACGATGATCCGCGAATGTGGTCGGATCGCTTTCACGAGTTTGAAGTCGGCGCCATCGGGACAGGCGTGGCGATCGGAGATTACGATAACGATGGACGCCCCGATATTTTCGTCGTCAGCAAAACGGAGAGCTGCCGCCTCTTTCACAATCTGGGAAATTGGAAATTCGAAGACGTCACCTCGAAAGCGGGGGTCGAAGATCTCGGCGACAACGCGAAGATCTGGAAACAGGGTGTCACGTTCGTCGACGTAAACAATGACGGGCTTCTCGATATTTACGTCTGTCGTTTCGGTGCGGCCAATCTGCTTTATATCAATCAAGGCAATGGCACGTTCAAAGAAGAAGCCGCTGCGCGGGGCTTAGCGCTGGTCGACGCTTCCGTCATGGCGTCATTCTGTGATTACGACCGCGATGGCTGGCTCGATGTGTTCATCCAGACCAACCTGCTCGACTCTCGCAAAAGCCCAAATGGGCAACGCAACCACCTCTTCCACAATAATCGAGATGGCACGTTCACGGAGGTGAGCGACCGAGCCGGCATCACTGGCGAAGGCCAGGGGCACTCGGCGATCTGGTGGGATTTTGACGGCGATGGCTGGCCGGATCTCTATGTCACCAACGACTTCTCCACGCCCGATAAGTTATATCATAACAATCACGACGGAACGTTTACCAACGTGATCGACGAAGTTGTCCCGCACATGCCGTTTTCCTCGATGGGCTCGGATCTCGGGGACGTGAACAACGATGGTTATATCGATTTTTTCGCGTCCGACATGGCCGCGACGTCCCACCAAAAAGATGAGCGTTCCGTTGCGCTGATGCGACGCACACTGGTGGATCCAGCGAACGATTCCCGAACAGCTCCTCAATCGATGCGGAATGCATTATATATAAACACGGGGCTTGGTCGCTGTCTTGAAGCCGCCTGTCTTGCCGGGCTGTCCGCCACCGATTGGACCTGGTCGGTGCGTCTGGAAGATCTCGATAACGACGGTAAACTCGATCTCTTTGTCACGAATGGGACTTTTCGCGAAATGCACAATGCAGACCTCACCGCGCGCAAATTGACCGCGGAGAGTTTCGACAGTCAGGTCCGAATGGAGCGCGACGCGCCCATCTTGAAAGAAAAGCATCTCGCCTTTCGCAATGAAGGGAATCTCAACTTCAAAGAGGTCAGCGCCGAATGGGGGTTGAATCACTTCGGCGTCAGCTTCGGCACCGCCTTCGGCGATCTCGACGGCGACGGCGATCTGGACGTCGTTTATACAAACTATCTGGGTGGAGCGACCATCTTACGCAACGACTCGGACACCGGCCACCGTGTGATATTTTCTCTTCGCGGAACTCGCTCGAATCGCTTCGGGATCGGCGCAGTTGTCCGGATCGAAACAAAATCGGGGGTGCAAGTTCGGCCGATCACACTCGCACGCGGGCTGCTCTCGAGCTCTGAGCCAATCGCCCATTTTGGTCTCGGCGACGATGATCGCATACTCCGGTTGAGCGTGAGTTGGCCCAGTGGAATTGAGCAACACTTTGAAAATTTAGCTGCTGATCAGCATTATACAATTAACGAAGAAGGCGCGCCCAATCCTGAGCAGTCTTCTTCTCGCAGAAAACCCTTCACCCTGTTCCAGGAAGTCAGCAACGAGGTGGGTTTAGGCACAACGTTTCGCGAAGCTCCTATCGACGAACTGATTCAGCAGCCGCTACTGCCTATGCGTCAAAACCGGCGCGGTCCCGCCCTCGCGATCGCGCCATTGAGCGATAAAAATCGCGAAGATATTGTGATCTCCGGGACCACGCGTGACGCGCTCAAAATCTTCAGTGCCGGCCCAGGAGGTAAATATCAATCGCGGACTCTTTCGGCGCCTCCGAATTCGGTTAACGATGGACCCATTTTGGCTTTCGACGCAAATGGCGACGGCGCCATCGATCTTCTGCTAACGAAATCGGGAGAGGCTCTGCCGGCAGGCGCGGACGACTATCGTCCCCAACTCTGGCTCAACGATGGCCACGGTCATTTTCGTCTGGCCGACCCAAATACGCTGCCGGATTTTTCGGTGAGCGCCGGCGCTGTCGCCGCCGCTGATGTCAACCACGACGGAATGCTCGATGTTTTTATTGGAGGCCGGGTCATTCCAGGCCATTATCCAGAGACTCCAGCGAGCGCAGTCTGGATGAACCGCGGTGGCCATTTCGAAGACGTGACCGACCATTTCGCTCCCGCGCTACGCCGCGTCGGGCTTGTGACATCGGCCCTTTGGACGGATGTCGATGGAGATGGTTGGGCCGACTTGGTCCTGACGCTCGAGTGGGGCCAAGTGAAATACTTCCACAACCGCGACGGGCAGGGCTTAGACGATTGGTCCGAGAAAGCAGGCTTCGCGCGCGCGGGGAATGGCTGGTGGACCTCGATCGCCTCCGCCGACTTCAACCACGACGGCCATCCCGATTTCGTCGTCGGTAATGTCGGTTTGAATACCCCTTATCAAGCCTCTGCCGCCTTTCCAGCAATGCTGTATTCGGTCAAATTCTCCGAAGGCCGCGCACCCGCCTTGATTGAAGCGTGCTACGAAAACGGAAAGCTTTACCCAAGGCGCACCCGGCGCGATCTCAGCGAAGTCATTCCTGGATTATTGAAGCGTTTCCCGCGCAACGATTTTTTTGCCCGCGCTACGCTCGAGGAAATCATCGGCGCGGACAAACTGCAGCAAGCCAAGCATTGGCACGCTGAGGAATTTCGCAGCGGGCTTTTTTTGAGTCAGCCTGATGGCACTTACATTTTCGAGCCTCTGCCCCGCATGGCGCAGATTGCTCCGTTGCAGGGAATCGCGATCGCCGACTTCGACGGCGACGGTAGAGTAGATATTCTCGCCGTGCAAAATTCCTTCGCGCCCATTCCCTCGATTGGGCGGTTCGATGGAGGCCTGGGCCTATTGCTGCGAGGCGACAACCAAGGTCATTTCGAAATCGTGCCTGCGGATACGTCCGGGGTAATCGTTCCACGCGATGCCAAAGCTCTTGCCGTCGCAGATATCAATCATGACGGGTGGCCCGATTTCATTGTCAGCCGAAACAACGACACGCCGCTCGTCTTTCTCAATCGCGGCATACCCGGCCGAAAATCACGCCGCATTCACCTCGAAAGTTCCCCGGATAAAAACACGGTTGTAGGCGCTCGCGTCACTGCTCGCTACGCTGACGGGACGACAGAGACGCGCGAAGTTACGACAACCTCCAGTTACTACAGCCAATCTTCCCCTGATCTCTTTTTCGGCGAACGTGACGCCAATCCATTATCCAGCCTAATCGTTAGCTGGCCCAACGGAGCGACAGACACATTCACGAATACTTCCGGCGAAACGACGATTACATGCCGACAGTCGGCCGGAAACCACTAAGTTCTTCGCCGCGCACGACGGCGATGAATTCCTCGTAAACGGACACGACGGAAGGAATTTGGAAGAGACGCTTCCGCCCCTGGGAGCGCGGACATTCTTGTCCGCCTTCTCAAAATGAGCCGCAGCCTCGCTGTCATCTCACTGCTAGACTCTTCACTCGAAAAATCAGCGCCGCACGGCCTGTTCGCGCACGCAAAGCCGACTGTGAAGCCGGCCTCCCGTGCATTTCATCAACCATCCAAAGCACGTGCCCGTGCAATTGGATAACAGCGCCTGTAAAACTAATGATTCGCCGCGGTATCGCCTGTCAACGTAGCGGAGGCAATATCGACAGAAGGATCGTTGGCGAGCCGCTCAACATCCGGATCGGGCCGTAAGGTGAACTGAATTCGTTCGACACTCGGCAGTCGAATTCGATCGCCAGGGCCGCCCCGTCCCTTCGCGGGTGGCATATAATAGTTCCACCGGCCAGGATAGCCCAATGGAAGCATAACGGCCTGGTCGATGGTGAACTCTTTGAGTGGAATCGTATATTTACGCAGTTGAGAACTCAGTTCGATCTTCGTGCTCCAACTGGTGCCGTCGACTTCGACCAACCGAACAATCACCTTGGCGTGAGGAGTAAGACTGCGAGCTTCCACGACGAGCTTATCCATGAGCGGGATCGCGTCGGCTCGAGAACGAATCAGATCTCCGATGATCCCTTGGGCCGTATAGTCATCAAGATCATGGTCCTTGCTATATGGAAAATAGATTCGAGCCACTGCCGGTTCAGTCTGCGTCGCAGGTATCCATTTATAGATTCCATGTCGGATATTGTCTCCGATGCGCGTGAATGCCAAATGAGCATGATCCCGTTGGGCTTCGAACACGATCACTCCATCGGACCGATTCGAAATGCTCAGCTCGTGAAAACGAGTCGGATCGTCCGGGCTGCGCACAGCCGCAGCCTTTCCTTGGGCATAGATCGCATATTCAAATACCCCGCTGTTCTTGAGTAGATCGGGCGGGGCCGCCGTATACCCATAGCCTCGTGTTGCCGACATCGGCACCGAGATGAAGGCCGATTCTCCCTTTCGGCGGATCTCCAAACGCACCGCCACGAGAGGTTCCGCAGATGCGACTTCGATCTGCAACGTGTCCTCTGAACCGGCGAGCCGCTCAAGCGGGATTCGATTTACTATATCCAATGCCTCAGTCGACAATTTCGGAATGAAATACTCTCGCATGGCGACCCCGTTTACGGCGTGAGGAAGTTGGCTCATATCGATCGCACCATGCTTGCTGAGAATATATACTCCGGGCACAATCTCAATCTCCCCGCCTCTCGCGCTTACTATACTGGCGCTCTGATCCAGACGTTGCACGCTAAACGTCAAACCCAAGTCAGGTAGGTCCACTCGCATCGGCCACTGTCGCGCGATCAGTTGAATGCTGGGCTTGCTGGTGGATAGTTTTCGAGCAAACGGATCCGCGACCTCGACGGCGTCCGGGTAAAGTTCAAGCCGCCAGACCGCTTCCGATAGCTTGTCCAAGAAATAGGCTCCACTCCCTGGGTAACGAACGACAGCAGAGTCGCCTCGTCCCACCACACGATCCAACTTTTCTGGATGAGCGGGAATAGACCGTGTCGAATTGGAATAGAGAAACGTATCGTCGGTGAGCATCTCGCTGAGATTGTCTTCGTAACTCACCGAAAACGGCCCGAAGTGCCGATTCTCAGGATAATCTCCCCAATGGGAAAAGCGCGGAATTCTCTTGATCACCTCTCCCGCAATCATGGCACTGACAGCCTTATTGGGCGAACTGACCAAATTCAGGAAATGCGTCTGCCAACCGAGATTATAGGGTGCGGTCGCCATCATATCGTAGGAAAACATACAGGTCATTTGCGCTCCGGCCTCGCGAAATGACCGCGCCATCGCGGGGTACATGTAGCCGGAACTCATGTCCGCCGAATCGAATTCGTACACGAGACTGGGGCGACCTCGTAGCGCTGGGTTCGCCATCGGGGTATAGTGATCAACCGCTCTCAAGAAATTCGCTCGCAATTCGTGTCCCGAGTTCAGCCCGGTCGGATACCAGGCGAAGGTCATGCCCGGCACCACGGACGTCTTGATCGCCTCGGCGATGCGAAAGTCCTGACTTAAATTATAGAATAACAGCCGATCACACCCCGTGTCCCTCACGGCCGAGGCGAGGGAGTTAATATAATCGACTGACTTGGCAAAGTCGTCGGGATGATGCGTAGGCTCGTTAATCAGCTCTACAAATAGAATCGCTGGCTCGTCCTTGTAGGCTCGGCCGTTGTAGCGATTGACGTGATTGAAAAGCTGCCGGAGATAATTGCACTGCGCCTGGATCGGCGCCGGGTCCAATCCCAATCGGTCCTTCTGATAGACTTTCGAGAATCCCTTGATCTCGTCCGAATCCTTTCCGTCGGGGAAAAGAGAACTGTATGTGGTAATCGGCGTGAAGAGAATGGCGATCCCGCGCTTATCCGCCTCAGCAATTGTATAATCCAGAACGTCGAGATGGGCATTATCGATCAAGTTTCCTTGCGCGTCACAGTTTTCCCAATCTCCCCAAAAACAGAGGCGCATTCCATTCCAGCCCATTCGAGCAAAATGCGCGAGGTCCGCGTCGACGAGCCTTTTTCGATCCGCTCCTACATACCCAGCCGCGCGAAAGTCGCAGCTAGACGCCAAGGAATAATTCGCACCAAAAAGCGCGACTTCCGAGTTGTCTTTTTGCCAACGGATCACGCCCTGCGCGTCGAGGTACACCGGAGTTGAGGCCGCCGCTCGAGTGACAACTCCGAGCAGACCGATCAGACAGGCCACGAAGAGAGGGAATGAACGGAGCCAACGGGGAAGACGCATAGGAGCATCGAGCGTACTCCGTGGTTGCTGGCCAAACAATGGACAAAGCTAGGAACTACCTAGACCATTTTATGCTCCCCCCCGAAGGGCCTGCGAAAGGAATTCGAACGATCGAAATCGAACTCCTCTCCTGGATCGCGGGTCCGTCAAATCCGGCGCAAATCACTTTGCGCTGAATTTATATATCGTCGTCGTGCGATAGGTTTCTCTCGGGCGCAGAATGGTGTTCGGGAATGACGGCTGATTTGGAGAATCCGGAAAATGCTGCGTTTCGAGGCAAAGCGCGTTCCGGAATTCGTACTTGCGATCGCTTTTGCCAACGTTGCTGCCGTCGAGAAAATTTCCGCTGTAAAACTGGACCCCAGGTTGGTCGGTCCACACGTCGAGGCCGCGTCCATTGACCGATTCTCGAACGGTCGCCGCGTGGGCGAGTTCTCCCGCAGGTTTATCGAGAACCCAATTGTGATCGTAGCCGCCGGCAAATTTTAGCTGCTGGTCGGGCGCGCCGATGCGTTCCCCGATCGCATGGGGTTGAAGAAAATCGAACGGTGTTCCCACGACCGGCGCCAACGTTCCGACTGGGATCAATCCAGCGTCAACGGGTGTCGTTCGCGATCCGTGAATCGTGAGCACATGATCAAGAATGTCGCCACAGCCCTCGCCGCGAAGATTGAAATAAGAATGCTGGGTTAGGTTTATCGGTGTGGCTTTGTCGGTCGCCGCGACGTACTCGATTTTGAGGGAGTTGTCATTCTCCAGCGAATACGTGACCGAGACGGAGAGATTTCCTGGATAACCTTCTTCTCCGTCTTTGCTCAAATAGCGCAGGGTCAATCCAGGCGTGTTGTTCACGAGGTGCGGCTCCGGCGTCCACAGCACTTTATCGAAGCCGATTTTTCCGCCGTGCAGATGGCAGGGAATTCCGTTCGGCGTATTGTTCTCGGCGAGCGTGTAAGTCGTTCCATCGAGAGTGAATCGCCCCTGTCCAATCCGGTTCCCATAACGACCGACGACCGCGCCAAAATAAGGCGAACCCTTCAAGTATCCATCGAGATGATTGTATCCGAGAACAATGTCGTCGAGCCGCCCCTCGCGGTCCGGAGTGCAAAGGCGCACGATGATCGCGCCATAGTTAGTGATGTCCGCTTTAACTCCGTTCGCATTGACGAGAGAGAAGAGCGAGACTTCGCGACCATCTGGCATGGCGCCGAAGTGGGTCGAGGTGACGGAGGAGACGACGCCGCTGAGAGAGTGAACCATAAATAGAAGGCCAAACAATCAGGGCTGCGGCACTGACCGCAAAGTTTTGTCGCGAGTTCACAGAAAAAACTTTGCCGCAGCGAAGAACGAGCGCCTTGACTTGGGCCGACCGCGTCGCTGTTGCGCCGGCTCTGTTGCCCACAAAAATCCTCTCCGTCGCATCGAGAGCTTGTAGATCACGGAAACTCGCGCCGAAATCAGATTCAACGTCACTATGAAGCTATCTCGATTGATTTCCTTTTTCGCAGCGCTCTCCGCGCTGACCACCTGGTGCAACGGCGCGGAACTCGCACGAGAGTTTCTGCTCCAGACTCAACACACCACGATGGCCTTTCGTCAGCGCGGCCAGACTTGGTTGATGGTGCATTACGGAGACAGGCTGACTCAGCCGAATGACGCAAAGGCTCTCGCGTGGTCCGGCTGGAGTGGGGACAATGTCTACGGGAATCCGACGCCGGCCACTTACTCGGTCTATGGCAGCGACACGGATGAGGGGAGTTTAAACAAATTCGGCGGCCTTGCCGTGATTCACGCCGACGGCGTGGCGTCGACCGAGCTGGTGGTGACGAGCGCGGAACAAATTGAGGACAAAAAAGGCGCGGTCCACCTGGTCTTCGAGATGAAGGACAAAGTTTATCCCTTCTTCGTCACACAACATTTCCGCGCTCTCGAGACGAGCGACGTGATCGAAACCTGGGTAGAAATCCGGCATGAAGAGACGGCTCCAGTGAAGCTCGTGCGGATGAATTCTGCCGCGCTGATTTTTCCGTTGTTGGCGAAGGAATATTCATTGATGACGCTGACCGGCCAGTGGGCTTCCGAGTCCAGTATCAGCGAAGCGCCGATTGCTCTTGGGCAAACGGTGAGCACCAACGCTCGGTCCGGAGTTCGTGCAGGGTTTGGCAGCAACCCGGCGTTCATGTTATCGGTGGGCCCGCGCGCCAACGAAACCACAGGGCATGTGATCGGCGGTGCACTCGCGTGGAGCGGCGCATGGGAAATCTCCTTTCGCCGCGATCAGGCGAACGTGCTCGAACTGGACGCCGGCCCTGACACCGGCAACGGTCCCTATACACTCGACCCGAAGGCGACCCTCACCACCCCGAAACTCGCCCTCACCTACTCGGCTTCGGGCAAGGGACAGATCTCACGCAACCTCCACCGTTGGGCCCGAGATTGGCAATTGCGCGACGGACACATGCTGCGCCCGGTTCTGCTCAATAGCTGGGAAGGCGCCTACTTCGATTTCAACGAGCAAACGCTGACCGACATGATGGACGGCGTGCATGAACTGGGCGGCGAACTCTTCGTTGTCGACGATGGCTGGTTCGGCAAAGGCAAGTACGCCCGCAACGACGACAAACGCGGTCTCGGCGATTGGTTTCTCAATCAAGAGAAACTTCCCAAAGGTCTGGCTTATCTCGCCAACGAAGCGAAAGCGCGCGATCTGAAATTCGGCATTTGGGTCGAGCCTGAAATGGCGAACACCACCAGCTTTTTAATCGAACAACATCCGGATTGGGTTCTCCGCGAAAAAACGCGTCCACTCCGTCAAGGCCGCGGCGGCACTCAAGTCGTGCTCGATATGAGCAACCCGGCCGTGCGCGATAACATCTACGGGCAGCTCGACGCGATGATCACGAGTACGCCCGGACTGGCCTATATCAAATGGGACGCGAATGCCGACTTCATGAATCCGGGCTCCACTTACCTTGGTTCTGATCGTCAACCGAACATCTGGTTCGATTATACAACGGGTTTGTATAAACTCCTCGAACGTCTTCGCGCGAAGTACCCCGATATTATTATGAAAGCCTGCGCCTCCGGCGGCGGCCGCATGGATTATGGTTTTCTACATTACGCCGATGAGTTCTGGACGTCCGACGACACCGACGCGCGCCAACGCGTGTTCATCCAGTGGGGCGCCGGACAGTTCTATCCGGCCTGTGCGATGGCCGCCCACGTCACGGTGGTCCCGAATCATCAGACTCACCGCAGCACACCGCTGAAATATCGGTTCGACGTCGCGATGTCGGGCCGGCTCGGCTTCGAACTTCATCCGAAGAAGATGGCTCCCGACGAAATCGCCTTTGCGAAAAAAGCGGTCGCGGACTATAAACGTCTCCGCCCAGTCATTCAGCAAGGCGATCTCTATCGCCTCGTTTCACCTTGGGAGAACAGCTACGCCTCTCTGATGTACGTCAGCGAAGACAAGAACCATGCCGTCGTCTTTGTTTACGGGCTGACACGCGGCATCATGTCCGACTATCCCACACCGCTTCCCATCCAGGGACTCGATGGCTCCAAAACGTACACGCTGACGGAACTCAACGTCGACAAGCGCGAACACTCTCAGGTCGACAAACAAGACCTCTCCGGTGAATCGCTCCTGAGCATGGGCCTGCCGATCAAACTCCAAGGCGACTTCGACTCAGCTATTTTCGAACTCAGCGCGAAATAGCGCGACGCGAGGCGGCTTAATCCAAGGCGACTTCGACTCAGCTATTTTCGAACTCAGCGCGAAATAGCGCGACGCGAGGCGGCTTAACGCGCGAGTTGAGCCGCCACTTTTTTCAATTTGGAAACAGCAGTGGAGCGAACTCGTGCAGGCTCCGTCGCCAGGTGTGCCACTCGTGCGCTGTCTCGGGTGAGACATAGAAAACGGCATTGACGCCCTCGCGCTTCAGCGCCTCGACATCGACCTTCGGATCGCCACCCGTGCGCAGCGGATTCGGTCGGTCCAATTCATGACTGCCGTAGCTGATGAAAACGAGTTTGGCTTTCTCTTTCAGCGCCGCGACCTGACTCGCATTGCCCGGGTCAATCGTCCCGCCACTGAAAACGCCGAGAGATGAAAAGAGATCGAGATGAGCCAATCCGATCATTCGCGTTTGCATTCCGCCCATCGATAAGCCCGCCATCGCGCGATGCTCGCGGTCTGCCTTGGTGCGATAGGTACGATCGATCATGGGAATAAGATCCTGCGTAAAGACTTCATCAAGCGTGGAGAACATCCGGTGAAAATCGGTTGGTGGCTGAGGCGCAACCTTAGACCCCGGTGACGCTGGCTGCGGGGGATGGAACGGCACAGGCTGCTCGCCGGGCTTCAACGCATAGCCGCGATCCATCACGATAAGCATCGGTTGCGCCCTCTTTTCCGCGATCAGATTGTCCATGATTTGACTCACGTGCCCCTGCACTGGCCATCCCCTCTCGTCTTCACCACCTCCATGCTGCAGGTACAAAACGGGATAACGCGCCGAGGTGTTCTGATCATAGTCCGGAGGAGTATAGACGTAGATGCGGCGCCAGCTTTGCGTGATATTCGAGAAGTACCACCGCTCGCGCACTTCACCGTGGGGGACGTCTTTTAGTTCGAAGAAGTCCTCTCCGGTCGGCACCTCCACGGCGCTGGACAATCCTCCACCGCCTCGAAAAATTTCACTCGCAGGGTCCGCCACGTTAGCCCCGTCGACCAGAACTCGGTAGAAATGAAAGCCAACATCGAGAGGAGACGTTGTGATCGTCCATACACCGTCCCCCCTCTTGGTCACGGTGAGAGGTTTGCCGATACTGATGGAAACATCTTTGGCGTCCGGCGCTTTGATCTGAATCTGAGCACGCCGCTCCGAATTTATTTTCGGAAACTCCTGACCCGCCATGTTCGTCGTCGACGATTTCCAATCATTTTTCCAGACATTGTCTTCAGCCGCGCAAGGGCGAATGAACCACACGATAAGCAGTGCACAAAACGTCAGTCGTGATTTCATAGTTTATAGAGTTTGAATCCTCGCGTGCGGGTATTATCGCGACGCCAAAATTTCCGCGTCGGGCTTGCCCTCCGCATAGAGCGCTTGGATTTCCATCGCGTTCAACGGACGGACGAAGGCGCAAAATTCATCCATCGCTCCGCTGAAATTTCGAATCGTGAACGGGTCGCTCTTCGGAAATCCTTTCGAGTTCCAGTTACCGAGCTCGGCGGTGCCGATACGGTAAGGTGGTTTGATGTGCAAGGGTACGTCCGCGACCGGTTGACCGTTGACGTAATGGATCACGCGCCCGGCTCGACCATCCACAACCACAGCCAAATGCACCCAGGTGCCAAATCGATCGACCGTCAACACCGGCGGACTCGTCGCAATCTCATAGTTGCCACCTTCCTGTCCTACAATCGTGACGCCTAAAACACCGTCATTGCGGATTAACCAATGGACACTTCCTGCGGCAAAACCGTCACACATGAAGAGTGAATTCAATTTCCGATCGAGTCCTTGCACCCGAACCCAGGCGGCCAGCGTCAATGCCTCGCACTCCCCCGGGACATTCAATCGGACTCGATCACTGACGCCTTGAAACTCGAGCGCGCGCTTCGTGCCCCAGCGCCCTTGTCCCCATTGGCACCCGACAATCGTTGCATCGCCCGTAGCACTTCGCTTTTCGGAGACATTCGATAATTGCCAACGCGAAGGCTCAATCTCGTCGAAATCGAGGCGGACAGCCAGAGACGCATCATGATCCAGACGCTCTCCCGCGATGCGCCATTGCCGCAGCCGCAGAACTTGGGCGGCCGCCGACTTCGACTGCAATTCGAAGAGGGACGCAAACGCAGCCTCGTTCGCCGTGATCGGATGCACAGCTTTCGAAGAATCCATGACCACGCCCGAGCCTTCGCGAAGATGATCGTCTCGGTGTTCTCCTGCGCGCTGAACCACCACCTCTCCTTTAAACACATGCACCTCCGTGCGCTGATCATTCACCTCCAAGCCAAAAGCAGTGCCGAGATCCGTGACATTGCCGTGGGGCGTATCGATCCGAAAGCCTCGGGCCTGTGCCGGAACTTCCGCTGTCATTTTTCCGCGGATACAAAACGCCTGATTGGCAGAGACGAGCTTCAGTTCGGCCGGACCTTCGATCACGACGCGGGCGCCACTATAAAACACAATCTGCGCCAAGCCACCTTCAAGCTTGAACAGACCAGGCTCTAAAGGAGCGCCTAACCGGCGCGTGTCCGTCGCGGTCGCCCATCGCGCGTTCGCCGTTTCGCTCAGCATCGCGACGGCTTGGCTCGTCGCATCCGTTCCGTGCGTCGCGCTCAGAGCCGATGGCCACCAGGCCATGATCGTTGCAACCGCCACACTAGCGGCGAGGGCGAGAGTCCAGATGAGAAATTGTCTGCGCTTCCGTCGGCCCGGCGGGGATTGGAAACCGCGCGATCGTTGCCGCGACTCCTCTTCCAGCGTCGCCTGTTCGTTCATCGCGGTCGAAACAAAGAGATCGGGATCGGACGCCAGCCGGGAATGCAGCTCGAGCCGGAGAATATATTCGTCTCGCGCCACTTCGTTTTCGCGCAGCAGCTCGTTCAAGGCTTGGACCTGTCCGTCTGACGCGACTCCGTGACATACCGCTGCAACCGCGTCCTCGAAATCGGAAGAAGGAAACCCGATTTTCATCCTGCGCTCTCCGGTTGCGCTGAGCCCTCGACGCAAAGCTGAAGCGTATGACGCACTCGCTGCAGCGCCTTGTATGTTGCCGCGACCGTCTTCCCTGACTCGTCGGCCAACTTTTCGATGCTCGTGCGCCGGTAATAATAGCCTTCGATGAGCACGCGCTGATCGGTCGGCAAATTTGCCACGCAATTTTCCAAGTGCCGCAGCCGGTTTTCCAACTCCGGGCGCAAAGCCTCGCGGCGCAATTCGACCTCTTCAGCGAGCCCCCGTGCAAGCAAGTCGTGCCAACGTTGACGACGTTCGATCCACTGCCGCGCCTTATTCAAAGCGAAACGGCAGGCCCAAGGAGTAAACGGCTGCAAGGGATCGTAGGCATCAAACTTTTCCCAAAGCGCCAAGGCGGTCTGTTGCACGATGTCTTCCGCATCGACGATGTTCGGAACGAGCGCCGCCACGTAGCGGAAAACCTCTTTTTCGCTGCGAAGAAACAGCGAGAGAAACCGCTCTCTCTCAGCGGCCGAGCCTTTAGAAGGGGTTTCCGAACTCTCCATTACCTTTACTTCCGCAACGCAGCAAATTTTGGACAACGCACTCCGAAAAGACTGCGTCTCCGTTCGGACTCCAGCGCGTCAATCGAGAGCTACCGAGTAGCTGGGGTGACTCGATCCAAGGGCCGATTTAATAAACGGTTCCAGATCAAGTGAGCATAGACGGAGTGGACGGTCGGGCCGAGATGAAATCCGTCCGCCGCCTTAGGCTCTCGCTCCGAGTGAAATTCATTACGAAAGGCCAATCTTCGCAACGCCTGCTCCATCCAGAGGAATCGCTTGCGGTCGATCAAACGAACCAAGGCGCGGATCGGACTCGTCAGTTTTCTCGGTGAAAAGACTGCCCAGCAAAGGTAATCGATCCGCGACGCTGCGAGAAAATGTTGGGTGCAAAGAATATTCCGCACGAGATCCAAGCTTCCCTGTTCATCGCCCTGAAACTGGTAATGCGCTGAGCTTTGTTCGCGCAAATCTTCGCTTTCCCACTGCGCCGACGGCGTCCATGGACCAACCGCGGCGAAACGGCCATCGTTTAAATATTCGTAGCGGTTAGGAAAGGAAAACTGCGCCACGACGAGGTCGGGTTTTTTAACCGAACATTGAAGCATGACATTGCGAGATATCTCCTGATTGGAGCCACCGCCGATCCCGAAATTCAGCAGATTCACCTCATCCGGACGGAGTCCGTGAAATTCACAGTAAAGTTTACGGAGATGGTGGCACCAGATTTCGTCTTCGTTGAGGCCGATTCCCATCGTTACGCTACAGCCGAAAACGTAGATGTGTTTTTTCGCCGCCGGATTGAAATTTTCTCCGCGAAATCCGTTTTCATTCACCCGGTAAGACTTCTCCTTCGAATAATCTGCCGGCAGACTATCGGTCACTTGATTCGCAAGGTGATCAAGAGAATGATTTCTGAAGGAGGGATAAAAGGGATGGGATTTCATGAACAGGGTTTAAGCAAGGAGGCTGAGACGCCCCGTGAAAACGGAAAAAGGGATCACCCGACACGCTCTGAGGTAGAGAGCGCAAACTTCACGGACGCTAGTATCTTGCCGCTTCGGACGGAGATGAAACTGGAACTGCTTTCGGGTCATGGCTAACCGCAGATCGTGGTCAGCTCCTTCGGCTCCCGTTGTCGCGCCACAGGCAGCGAGTACATGGTTCATATATAATAGACGAATGCTGAAAGTCCTCCCTTTAGCTCCATCCAACTGACCACTGCCCCGGACACAAGCCCAGTGATTTAGACTCTGGCGATTTTCTCGCCTTCTGGATTCCCAACACGATAGCTCGTTTCTAACATGCGTCCTGGGGCTAGCAAATCGTAGATTCGGTTCGGTCATCACCGGTTTGAGGTGACGTGGCTAATCAAACTCAAGTCGGATAGCGCGCATTTTGCTTCGCCTTCCCCTGGGGCACGCTCAGCTTTTTTTGCCCGATCTTTAGGGATTGCTCGACCCCGAAAAACAATACCCCTTATTCATACGCACTCTGATCACATCGGTCGGGAGCGATACGTTTCGAATACCCAGGGAGAGAAGCCGTTTCAGCGCAATGAAAGCAGAATGCATTTTGTTCACGAAGCCGGGAGAGGTCGTATCCGCGTCGTGTGAAGTTCCCTTGCCTGTATCTGGAGAAGCGCTTGTGGCAGTCAGTTACTCGGCGATCAGCCCCGGCACAGAACTGCGGATCCTCCGCAATGAGCAGAGCGGAATTGATCTCCGCACCACCCAGATTATCCCGGGCTACGGGGCGATTGGACACGTGATCGAAGTGGGGCCCGACGTTCCTCAACAGCTCTTAGGACGTCGGGTGATTTGTCCGGGAACGCAAAAAGCGAATCGAGGCCGTGCTTGGGGCGGCCATTGTGCTGCCGCGGTGTGCGACGCTTCGGCCCTGATCGAAGTTGAGGAGCAAACTCACTTTGCCGATGCATTGCTTTCCTACTTCGCGGGCATTCCGTTGCGCGGCGTGCGTCTTTCAAAACCTTCTCCCGGCCAGAAGGTAGCCATCGTGGGCTTGGGCTTTATCGGACAGATCGCGGCTCGGGTATTTAAGACGTGCGGCGCCGAAGTCATTGCTGCCGGTGTTTCCTCGGCGCAGGTGGAGTTGGCCAAAGGCGCTGGCGTATCTGCGGTTCTCGTCGGCAAGAGCGATTTATCCGCCCTAAAAAAGCAGCTCGGTCCGGGTGCTCCAATCGTCGTGGACGCAACCGGTAACCCCGATGTCATCGCGCTTTCTCTCGACCTTTTTGCAGAAAAGAGTTGGTCCGACGAAACCGTCGGCGGTCGTCACTTAGTCATTCTGGGCAGTTATCATGGAAGTATTCATCTACCCTACGAGAAAGCGTTTCAGAACGAAGTGAGTGTTCATTTCCCGAGGTTCACCCACGCTCGAGACGTTCAGGAGTGTCTAGGCTACGTGCAGACGGGAAAGCTTTCATTAAAAGATATCGCCACGACGGTCGTGCCGTTCAGCGAAGCTCCCTCCCTCTATAAACAACTCGTTTCGGATCGGCGAAGCATAGTCAGCGGGTTGATCGAATGGCCGCAGCAATCGGCTGCAGAGCCGAAAAAGAAAATCGGTTGGTGGCCGTTCGCTCGATAACGCATGCCCCGATTTTTCACCTACTTTCACGCTCCCATCTTCTGGACCGTGTTGCTTACAGCCGTTTGGTCCATCGCGGGCTATATACTAGGACGCCCGGCTGAATGGATCGGAGGGATAGCGTTGATCTTGGTCATCGGTTCAGTCTGGGGATTTTTCCACTACACGCCGAGGTCGGTTAAGGAAACCTTCAGCGTTCAAACCGACCGCATCGCAAACCTGGCAGAACTCGCGACACGGCAAAACTTCTTCATCGGCACGATCGGGTATTCAAACCGGCTGGAAATTTTAGATGCCGTTTTGGGAAAGCACTTCAACTCGATGACCCCGGGTTTCGAAACGAAATGGGCCGCGCTGTCACCGACGAGTTGTATCGGAGGCTACAATTTCGACGCTGCTGACCGAGTGATAGATTTCGCTCTCTCGAAAGGCGTACGGGTGCGGGGGCACACGTTGATCTGGGGAAAATTCGATATGCCTTCCGATTTATCGAAGAGACTGAAGCACGCGTCCAATCCCGCGGATGACCTGTGCGCCATTATTCATCATCACGTGACGACGGTGATGAACCATTTCCGAGGCCGTATTTCCGAATGGGATGTGGTCAACGAGCCGCTCGATTACAGACGCGCTTCTATCGATCATTCGCTTTTTTATGAGCACCTGGGCGAAGAGTACATCGACTTCACATTCAAGTGCGCGAGAGAAGCCGACCCGAAGTGTCGCCTGTTTATCAACGAACAACTTTGGAATTATAGAAACCGACGAGCGTCGGCTTTCATCGAGTTACTGAAACGACTGCAAAAACGCGGTGCGGCAATCGATGGCGTGGGGCTACAAGGCCACGCGAATGTCCCTCCTCTTCCTCACCCGCACGATTTAAAGTGCTATTTACAAAAACTCGCTGCGCTCGGATTCGAAATCGAGATCACTGAGTTCGATGCACTTTTGCGATTTTTCTGCGGGCAGCCTCACCCCTACAGCGCGCAAGGGCGCTACTTCGAGGCTATCCTTAAAGCCTGCTTAGAAGTCCCTCAATGCCGTGGCCTCACCGTCTGGGGTCTCACTGATGAGGAATGCTGGTACGAGGCCGCCCCTCATTTCAAGAGATTCGGACCCCACGAACCTTTTCTCCTCGACCGCTTGATGCGCCCTAAACCCGCGTACTGGGGATTCTGCCGTGCCCTGGAATCCGCCAAGCCTTGCCCCGCAACCCCCATTAAATCTTGAGCCAGAACGCCCGAATCATTCTCGCCAGTGTCCAGGACTTGCTGAAGCCGCGGCGAGCGGACGTGGCCATGCCGGCACCGGAAGCACCAGCGCGATCAGCGGTACGCTGCCCGGGTGCAGAAAAAGGATGGCCAGTTTTAGCCAGATGTTCGACCTGTTCGATTGACGCGTGCTTCATAGTAAGGTTCACGATCGCTTGGAGAAGTCGATCGCGGTATAGAGGGTCTTCCCGCAAACGACCGTATCACCGCGTTATATGTTGGCAGTGCCAGTCCCGATCTCTGAAGCACGACCATTCGATGTCTAAAACCGTGCGTCAATCGGAAAGCGAACAGAAAGGCAGAATGAAAATTTGGCGCATGACGACCTCTACCCAGCCCCTATGAGAGCCCTTCGCTTACTCTATCAATCCAAGTCGTACGCGTGGGTCTCGATCATCACGTTGGCTACAGCGCTCGCGCTCAATGTGGCGATGTTCAGTGTCGTGGACGCCCTCTTGCTTCGCCACTGGCCGTTTCCTCGGGCCGATCGCGTGGTGAACATCCAGGGGAACATCGGACATCAGCAGGTTTTGAGTTTTTCTCCGCCCGAAATCGCCGACGTGCGTAAGCACACGACCGGCTTTTCCGCCATCGCCGCCATCACAGGTCGCCCGGCCATCTTGGGAAACGAGTTTGGATTGAGCGAGCGGGTCAACACGATGTGCGCGAGTCCGGAAATTTTCGACGTGTTGCGAGTGCAGCCGGTCTTGGGCCGTGGATATCGACATGAAGACGGAGAACGGGTTGCTCTGCTCAGTTTTAGATTTTGGGAAAGTAAGTATGGAAAAAACCCGCAGGTGCTTGGGCGCTCCGTCGTCCTCGATGGCACCGCCTTCACGATTCTCGGCGTCATGCCCGATAGCTGTGAAAGACTCCCATTATGGGGCGGAATAGCGTCTTACGCCAGCGTTTGGACGCCACTGCGATATAAAGGCGATGAACAGTTCAACCGGTCAGCGCGGTTCTACGATATCATTGCTCGTCTGAGCGATGATTCGAGCAAACCCCAACGACGCACTGATTTCCTCCGGCTCGCCAAGGAGCAGACCGAGCTCTTTCCCACGCAATATCCAACGATCGAATACAGAACGGTTCCGCTCAATCGCTCGCTGATGGACAGCGCCGGAACGAAGGTGACGTGGAGTCTGCTAGGTCTATCGGGATTCGTCCTCCTCATCGCGTGCGCCAATCTGGCGAATCTCAAACTCGCCGCACTGACCGTCGAGAGCCATTCGCACGCGGTTCGCTGCGCGTTGGGCGCATCCGTGCGCGACTTGATCATCGATCAACTGAAGGAGACGTGCATTCTTTGCTCTGTCGCCGGACTGCTCGGTGGGGGTCTTGCCGCGCTGCTGAATCATTTGATTGAGCGTCAATTCGCGCAATTGGATCAGCCGATTTCGATTACGTGGAATGTTGTTTTCGCGAATATTGGAGTGATCGCGGGAACGGCGATTGCGTTGGCCATATTGCCAGCGTGGTTCGTGAGCCGTGTAAACATCTCGGCTGCACTCAAGGATCAAGCTCGCGGGTCGAGTTCTGCACCTGGCCAAAATCGAACTCAACGCGGTCTCATCGTCGTTCAAGTGGCGCTGGCCATGGTGCTTCTCAGCGGAGCGGGGATCATGAACCAGTCGCTTCGGAAATTCTTGAATCGAGAGACCGGCTGGGACGTAAACAAACTCACGGTTGGCGTGCTGCCGATTCCCGAGGAGCGATATAATTCTCCCGAGAAACTGAATCGCTACTTGGAGAACGTAGAAAGCAAGCTTCGGCAATCGCCCGGTGTAGAAAATGCCGCGATCGCCACATCGCTGCCGCTCCAAAACTATAATTCAAGCCGCCCCGTTTATTCGGAAGCGCAGCTCGACTTGCCCGCAGCACAACGCGCCAACGCTTTCCACATTATGGTGAGCCAGGGGTATTTCGAAACCATGGGTATCAGGTTGGTCGAGGGAGAATATTTTAAACCCGGCATTAAAGCTACAGATCCCGAGGTGGTGATCGTCAACGAATCGCTGGCTAAACAGCTCTGGCCAGGCCGGAGTGCGATCGGACAGAGGCTAGCATCTCAGGAGGGTTCACATCAGAGCTGGAGGCAAGTTATCGGCGTGGTCCGGGACGTCTCGTCGGCGACCGACTTTGGAAACCCGGAAACTCAATATCAGGTTTATCGTCCTCTCGCGAAAGAACCCTGGCCGTGGGTGCAACTCGTCGTCCGCAGTAGAGCGCCCGCGGCGGCCGTTGCCATCATGCGCCATGCCGTGAGCGAAGTTGATCCTGACGTAGCGCCCGAAGGCGTGATGACGGCGGTTGAATTCATCCAGCAGGCGCATCGTAATATTAATCTGATCTCAAAGATCTTGGCTTGTTTCTCGATCGTCGGTGTCGGCATGGGCGCACTGGGATTATACGGACTCATTTCTCGAGTCGTGGTGAGTAAGCAGGTCGAATTCGGAATCCGCATGGCCATCGGGGCTCAGCCGATTGATATTTTTGGGCTGGTGTTGCGCATGGGCATGAAGCTGGCACTGGTCGGCTGCGCATTGGGCCTTGGGGGCGCCTACGCATTGGGATTGTTCCTTCAAAACGCATTGCCAAGACTTGTGTCTCCCGAGCCCGGTCCACTGATTTCAACGCTGTTCATCCTTCTCGCCGTCGCAGGAATCGCCTGCTGGATTCCTTCTCGCCGAGCGACTCGCGTGACTCCGCTCATCGCCATGCGGGCGCAATAACATCCGCGCCGACCCACTTCAAGACTCACGTGATTGCCGCTCTCCTAGAGAAGATTCGAGGCCTTTCGCCACGGCAGCCGCTTCCGCCGGATGAGGCGGATGCGATGTTCGCCTCGCACGGGCTCTACTGTGTCGAAATCGAGAATCCGACAGATGGTTTTTTTGCGCAACTCAGCGGCTTAATGCCTCTGCTTCTACATTGTCGGAACACCAACCTGACGCCTTATATTATTATAAATAGCGCCCTCTACCGAAGCCGCGGCAAATCGCCAAACATTCTAGAATACTATTTCAACTGCCCTGAACTCAGCCCCTTTCAGCAAAAACTCGTGCGCCAATTCTCTCACCGAAAAGTGGCCCACTGTGAGCAGATTCCTGTTTGGAGCCGCGATGCCCGGATTTCAATCAACGAGGGGCATCAACTGTTCAATCACTACTATGAAGTTCGCCAAAATTTTCTAGAAGAAGTGGACGAGTTTGTGCGGACTTATTTTTCGCCCGGCGCCACCATCGGTCTTCACCTGCGCGGGACCGATAAATTCACCGAAGCCTCGCATTTCACTTTAGACGAAGTCGCCTCAGCCGTGCGGCGCGTCTGCCAAGAGCGTGGAAGGATCACTCACGTTTTCGTTGCCACCGATGTCGCCGGAATGACTGAGCGAGTCCAACAGCACTTACCCGACCTACGCGTCTTTGAACGAGCCGAATACCGGTCGACGCATGGCTGGCCGATCCACTATTGCCGAGACATCACACCGGCCCTTAAGGGTCGGGACGCGATCATCAATTGTCTTCTTCTTTCGCGGTGCGACTTCTTGATCAAGACGATGTCCAATCTCTCGGCTTGGTCCAAAGTCTTGAATCCGGCGCTCCCGATTAGACTGCTGAATCGCCCGAGCGGACCCGGCATTCAGTGGCTAGGCTTTCCCGAAAAAGAAATGGTCGAGGCAAACGGATTCGTCAGCGGAGATTTCTCCGGATGAATTTTGCGAAGAGAACTCCTCACTCTGAGCCGAATGTCAGCGTGATTCTTTGTACGAAGAATCGCGCACCCTGTTTGGCTGAGACGCTCGATGTTTTAACTCGCGTCAGAATTCCGGAATGGATGGACGCTCAGTTAGTCGTCGCCGACAACGGCTCCGAGGACGAAACTTCGGCTGTGGTGCAAAACCGGACGATCTGGCAGAAACCGATCAAATGCCTGTATGTTAATAAAACTGGAAAAGGGAGTGCGCTCAATCAGGCGATTGCGGTAGCCGCGGGAGATGTCTTCGCATTTATAGACGACGACGTTCATCCGACCGAGGGTTGGTTGGAAGCACTGACCCTGCCCATTTTCGAAGAGAAACTGGATTGCGTGGTTGGTCGCGTCGAACTCGCCCCTCACCTCATCCGCGATTGGATGGAGCCGCGTCATCGTTGGGTCATGGCCGATACGAGCTTTCTCGATCCCGAAAATCCGACGTCCGCAGTGGGGGCCAACTGGGCGCACCGAGCTTCGCTTCTCGCATCGGGAATGAAGTACGACGAGGAACTTTCGGCCGACTATTCCGCCTACGAGGACACCCTCTTTTCAATGCAACTTAAAGAATCCGGCGCACGTTTTGGGATGTCACGCGACGCGTTGGTGTTTCACCACTTTGATGAAGCGCGGTTGAGCCGAGAAGCGTTTACCCGTCGCGCCATAAACGAAGGCCGCGGCCGTGCGTATCTCGAGTGGCATTGGCTGCAGGTGGAGACTTCCAACCCATGGGTGAAATACTTGAAATCCTCCTTTCGACTCAAATGGCTGCAATGGATGCATGAAGTGCATCAACTCTCCCACCTTCCGCTCTGGGAATTAGACCTTATCGAAAAAGTGTCGTTCTATAAAACCTACACACAGTTGAAAAAATCGGATCGCGTCTATGAGCGAAGAGGACTCCGAAAGCTTCGATCGGGAACGAGCGACGCGCCTCTCGGCTCATCAAGTTATGAAAACGCATAACCAACGTGAATCCCACAACGGGTTTGATTGCGTTTTTGAGTTCCACCGACGCGCTAGGTAAGTTGGTCGGAAAAGGCTTTTGAATATGAGCAGTCAAAATATGCGCCCGAGCGATTCCTCCCATTCAGGAAAGCTCTTTCCGATTGAAAGCATCGGTTCACGACCGTTAGGGGTGAGAAGCTGCGTGCTCAAGCAAGCCGACTATGACCGGACGGGCCAAATCGAGTACCGTATCAACGAATTGGGTTTTCGCGGTGAAGACGTATCCGAGCAATCGATACGCAGGCTATTCGTATTCGGATGCAGTCATACCTTCGGCACCGGTCTGAATGAAAAGGATATTTGGTGTGAACACTTTCGCCAATCCTATGCGTCGCGCCTCAAGGTGCCACCAAGCCAGGTGAATCTGCTGAACTTCGGCTGCGGGGGCGCTTCAAACGCCGAGATCGCCAGAACCTGTCTGGTCCAATGCGCTTCGATGCGTCCGGATTTAGCCATCGTGATGTTCACCGATCAGAGCCGGCTCGAGCGCATTCACGGCGACCGGGTCATCTCACTTGGACCTTGGTCCGTTGAACACGGCACCGATGAAATTCGGCCCATCGCGGCCGACCTTTACCGGAATCACAATGACGAGACAGCCGCCCTCGATTCCGTCAAGAACATGCTCCTTTGTCAGTATTTTTTCCAAGCTCAAGGGGTCGAATACATCCTAGCCGGATTTGGATGCGAACCGAGCGGGATGTCGGACCCAGTGAAACAACTTTACCGGTTGCTCGATCAGAGCCATGTCGCGTGGGTGGCGCCGGCGATCGCCAAGTATGTCGAGAAGGAGGGAGTGTCCGAATCGGTCTGGTTCGAGAAGGCCGTTGACGGTCTACACATGGGCTCGCTCTATCATCAGCTCGCGGGCCGCGCGGTGTTTGAGCGTTACGCCACCTACAAATCGCTCTGACTGCCAGTCGCGCTCAATCGAGGGGGACTTCGTGGAAGTACGATTTTTTTAAACTCTCTGGCTGATCGTCTTTTTTGATTATATAGTTCTCGATAACGAGCAGGTCGAGAGCGGTCCCCATTAGGCAGCGGTATGCATCCTTGGGTGTGCATACAATCGGCTCGCCCCGGATATTGAAGCTCGTGTTAACAAGAACGCCCATGCCCGTTTTCGCTTTGAAGGCGGAGAGAAGCCGATGGAAACGAGGGCTCTGCTCCTCGCTCACCGTCTGAATTCTTGCGGAGTAATCCACATGTGTCACCGCGGGCAGGTTCGAGCGAACGACATTGAGCATATCGATGCCGAACAAAGCTGATTCAGAATCTGACATCCGCCGCGTGTGCTGTGCTTGCACCTGTGAGACCAGCAGCATGTAGGGACTGTCCGTCTCGAGCTGAAACCATTCCGACACGTCTTCTCTCAGAACGGCTGGCGCGAAGGGTCTGAAAGACTCCCGATTTTTTATTTTTAAGTTCAGGATCCGCTGCATCGTGGGAGACCGGGGATCCGCCAGAATAGAGCGAGCGCCCAGCGACCTTGGGCCAAATTCCATTCGCCCGGAAAACCAGCCCACCGCTTTACCCTCTGCGAGGGCAGAAGCCACTGAATCGAAAAGCTGATCGTTTTCGACCCACTCGCCTTGTCCCCCGGCCGCTGCGATCTCATTCACAATTTCCTGTTGCGTGAAACGCGGTCCAAGATACGCCCCGGACATTCCGTCCGTGCCAGCGTGAGGAGCTCTCGGTTTTCGGGCGTATAGACTATGCCCAACGAAAGCAGCGCCGAGAGCGCCGCCAGCGTCACCCGCTGCAGGTTGAATCCAGATATTCTTGAAGAGCCCGGACCGAAGAAGGTGACCGTTGCTCACGCAGTTGAGGGCGACGCCTCCTGCGAGACAGAGATTCTCCATACCGGTTTGCTTTGCCGCGTATCGACCCAAATTGAGGACAGCGTCTTGTAAGACGACCTGAACAGACGCAGCGAGGTCCATGTGCACCTGCGTCAATTTCTCTTCCGGCTTTCTCATGCGCTCTCCAAAAAGATCCTCGAATTTCGATCCGATTGTCCGGACAGCGCGGCCAAACTCGAAATACTCCATGTTCAGCCAAAAGGAGCCGTCGTCTTTCAGTTCGATCAGCCGATCGCGAATAATATCGGCATACTTCGGTCGACCGTAAGGCGCCAATCCCATCAATTTGTATTCACCGGAGTTAACGACAAAACCGGTGTAGACGGTGAACGCAGAATAAAGGAGTCCCAAGGAATGAGGGAACTGGATTTCCTTGAGGATGGAGAGCTCATTGTTGCGTCCCACCGATAGTGTGGTCGTCGCAGACTCTCCTACTCCGTCGATCGTGAGAATCGCGGCCTGTTCGAAAGGCGACGGAAAGAAAGCGCTCGCCGCGTGACTGAGGTGATGCTCGGTCACGACAAGTCTCGCGTCTTCAAAAGCGCTATTGGTGCATTGCCGAATTGCCGCCGCGAGGAGTTCTCTTTGGCGCAACTTCCCTCCGGTCCAGACCGGCAGCGCGGCGCGGAAAAGTTCTCGGCCTTCCGGCGCGAAGGCGATGAACGTTTTAAGCAACCGCTTAAACTTCAAGGAAGGATCTTCGTAAAAAACGACAAGGGCGACTTCATCGATGCTGATCTTGGCTTCGCGTAGACAATACTGAAGCGCGTGTTCTGGAAACCCGCTATCGTGTTTCCGCCTCGTGAAACGCTCTTCTTGGGCGGCCGCGATCACCACCCCATCTTTGAGCAGAGCGACGGCGCTATCATGATAAAACGCGGCGATACCGATTACATAGCGTGCGTCGGATTGATCGCGAAGAGCGCGGGCCGCAGCTCGCGCATGGTGCTGCACGCGCGCAGGGTCGTGATCTAACCAGGTGCTTGTCCGGCTTGGTTTGAGCTGAAGTGGATCGTAACCCACCGCGCGTCCAATCCAGCCCAGCGGCGCCACGGCCGTTGAGTAGAGGACATCAAGAGAGTTCACGCCTAAAAAGTCGGGTATACAAATGGATCGTTTTTGCGAAGATCGTCTAAGCGTTTCTTCAGCTTCGCATCGCGATCCTTGCGCGCCTGCTCGGACTGTTCAGTCGGTTTCTGATCTCCGGGCTTTTCGACTGAGCTCGGCGCTGGTTTTTTGTTCTCTTCGTTCATTTGGACTTCCTGAGTTTTGAAAAATGTTGCCAGAACTGGTCTCGTGGCCGCGCCGGTCTGGAAAGTTGAAGAAGGGCTGCGGCCAGTTTTTGGAGCGGTTTGACCGCCATGCGCACATACCAGGCATTGTAACGAGGATGAGTCGTCCCTGCCCAATGCAGAGCCAGCACCGGCTTTTCTTCCCCGTCGCAAATTGGCGGCGAGCCCGCCTTAAAAATCCATCGCTTATCATGCACATGCGCTTCGATCGGCAATGGACGACCAGCGCGCACGAGCGTGTGAAGGCTCGTGTATTTTCCCGAGGTCACCGCCAGATAATTAATAAAAGGCTGGTCCCAAGAAGACTCCATGAATTTTCGCAAAGGCAGAGCATCGAGGGCCCGTTGAAAGAGTTCATCGAATTTCAGCGCGTTGCGCCGAGAAGCAATCAATCCGGCATTCGCTGCAAAGTTATACTGCTCGGGCTTCAACATTCCGGAGCTCTCAATACTATCGAGCCAAGTCCAATGACGCTCGGTGGGATAATCGCTGGCGCCAAAAACGAAGTCATACTCGCGAAGGAGATCGTACATGAAATCGACCGAATGGAGAACGATCATGTCCGTGTCGAAGTACACAAACTCCTCGAACGGGCCATTCCACATCGTGAGTTTACGGAAGACACCGTTCTGAGTGAAAAAAGTGACGTTGACCGCATCCGCGACCGCAAGGGTTCGAGGATCTTCGAAGACAAAGAAATTATATTCGTCAGCCAGGGTGCGCAGCCGCTGGGTGTCAGCGTCGAATGGAACGAGGCAAAGCGGTATGGTCGGGTTATAGAGTCTGAAGCTATTTAAGAACGCGACCGTCTGATCATAAGCCCAATCGTTAGCGAGGAAGTAAACGCCGCGAGGAGCGCGTAATGGGCTGCCGTTGTCTGGGGTCATCGGGCGTACTTCAAAATAACAATCCGGGATTGGTTACTCCTAATTGCACCAACCCGTCGTCTATAGACGCCGTGCCCGCTTCGAACCCTTTCTGGCTCATGAACTGGCGGACCATTTGTCCGTTTTCGAGGAAGAGAAACCGGGTCGCCAACTTCAGCGTCGATGGCCGATGTGCGATGATAATCGTCGTGCGACCAGGCAGGATTTTTCGCAGCGACGATTGGATGAGTTCCTCACATTGCATATCGAGCGCGGAGGTAGCTTCGTCGAGAACGAGAATTTTCGGGTTCCGGAGAATGGCGGCCGCGATGGAAATGCGCTGGCGTTGTCCACCCGAAAACCGAGATCCCTTTTCGCCCAAGTGCGTGTTCATGCCTTCGGGCAATTGTGATACAAACTCCCAGGCATTAGCATCGATCAGCGCCTGTCGCAGTTGTTCATCCGTCGCAGACGGATTTCCAAAAAGGAGATTGTCGCGGATTGAGCTGTTAAAAAATACCGGTTCCTGAGGAACAACGGAGACGTACTTTCTAAAGGTGGTGAGATCGCACTCGGCGAGGTCTTGCCCGTCGACGAGCACTCGCCCGGATTGAGGGTTAACCAGTCCCAAAATCAGCTTCGTCACGGTTGATTTGCCTGCACCCGAAGGCCCGATCAGTGCCAGCACTTCTCCCTGAGCAATATCGAACGAGAGATCGGAGATCGCCGAAAATCCCGACCTGGGATATTCGAAACTGACGCTTTGGAATTGGATGCGCCCCGACACATCGGTGACCGGACGCTTGCCTGAATGTCGTTCAATCTCATCGGTTCGAAAGAGCTGCGACACCGACTCGATTGCCTGCACCCCACCCGTTACTCCCGGCCACATCGAGATGACCGCCAGCACTGAATTCGTGATCGTCAAAAAATAGGCCGAGAGCAGAACCACGTCCCCACCGCTCATTTTGAAGATGCCCTTTGAAGCCATAAAGATGGCGGCGACAAAAGTGAGCACGTAACACGACTGAAATGAGACCCAGGAAAACGCTCCAAAAAGCGCAATCGCTCGATCGGATTCTTTTCCCGTGTTCTGCACTTGCTCGAAGTGCTGGCTCAGTCGTTCAGAAACTCGGGTTTCAGCCGCGTGCGCTCGCGCTAGAGGCAAGATCGCAAGCATATTGGTTGTTTCCTTCGCCAAATCTTCCATCGCGCCGTGATGCCGTTTGGCGTGACGACGGAGGGGTTTATGAAAAACCAGCGTCAGCGCGAGTGTGATCGGAACGAGGGCGCCGAAATAGAGAATCGACTTGGGCTGGTAAATCGCGGTGACGACAAATCCCGCAACAATATTGATTCCACAACTGAGGAAACAGTCGAAGACGGTGCGCGTGAAATTGCCGACAGCTTCGACGTCATGAATGATTTTATTTTGAAGGACGCCGTTGCTATTCCTGCCGAGGAAACCGATCGACAGTAGATTGAGCCGATCGCGAATCACCGACCGCAACTGAAATTCAACCGCTCTCTGAACGTGCGAAAGAAGCCGGTAGTAAGCGGAGTTGACCGGAATCGACAGAAGCAGCATCACAAAGAACACCACCGTCTGAACGGTGAGGCGGTGGTAAGCTTCGGGGCTACCGATTGTCACTGCGTTCACGCCCACCGCCAATACAATGGGCATGTACCACGAGGGACTGTGCTTCAGAGCGTAGCAGCCCAATCCAGCCAAGAGCCTCCACCGGTGCGGCCAATACAGCCGACTAAGCGTGCGAGCGGGCTTCGCGGAGATGAAATGGTGGACCAACGCGTCGTCATCGCGACCAGCCTCTGCTCTAGGTGAAGAAAACATTAAAATGGGAGTTTGCTCGCCGGAATTCTAGCAAGTCAGACGTTCCATCCCGCGGGCACCGATGGACTTGGTCTTTACACGCAGGTCCAGACATCCCCGTGTGGGTTGTTGTTAAGCATAATGAAACTCGCGCGGCGAGCGTCTTTTGATCGGTTTTGTCATCGCCGTGCGAAAAATTTCGGGTCGGACAAGGAGTTCAGAGTTTTCTAACACGAACGAGAACCATCCGGCCGTGAATTCGGCTCGCAGGACTCGGCGAAATATCTTTCAGGGCCTAACTGATCGAGGCCTTTCAAAATCCGTGTCTCGTCGCCTCGATATAGCGAAACCGTTTGCCCTTCCAAGCGAGCCGTCAGGCTGTCGAATGCCATGCGCCAGCGAGGCGGAAGTGGACTCGTCAACGATGACGTTTAAGGCATGACTTTTGTTTTTTCCCTCTTCATCAAAAGACGCGTGACCGGGAGTGAACATGAATTCGATCCGCAGAGTAACGGCATCGATTCTGGAAACTCGCGTCCCCGAACACATCGTGCACCGCTGAGCGGCATTTCTCTACAAGCATCAACGACATGAAAGAAGTTATCTATAGAACAATCGCCCGCGTCCT
>Ga0068856_100000555_pt1 | contig 41059 bp, 52 predicted proteins | sample KBSCornC62_FD_66595 | JGI IMG/M metagenome (GOLD analysis project Ga0068856, IMG submission 66595) | Corn rhizosphere microbial communities from Kellogg Biological Station, Michigan, USA - KBS Corn C6-2 | ecosystem: Host-associated > Plants > Roots > Rhizosphere > Soil ...
CTGCCCGGGCAGGAAATGTGAATGCGCTCCTCAGCTGGCTGCGTGACCGGTCTATGCGCGAAGAGCTGGAGACCGAGGTGGAACTGAGCGCGCAATACCTTTTCGGGGACGATCCCGCGGTCTGTGTCGTCGAGGTGTGTTGGCTCCGTGATATCGCGCTTGTTCGGAAGGATCTGACTTTCGATCAGCTCGCCATCATGTTCGCGACAGGAGAGCAAAATCCCGACGATGTGCAGCCGGGAGACCCGCGACTCGAGCCGGAGATGCTCAGTGAGTTCATGGACCTAGCGACGAATCCTTCCCGTGATGAGGAGTGGCAGTCCTGGCTCGCGGCGATGTTCCCTGGCGCAACCCCAAAGGCGCTCCGCGCGGCTTCCAAGGATCTCCGCAAGAATGCCGCGACGGAATTGCCAGTCCCCGAGATTCGAGAAAATAGACCGAGCGTAAGAGCGCTCAAATTATTCGACGACATTTTCTTTCCGATCGGGACCGTCGATATCCAGCGCGCGCGTACGATCCATCGCCGCGAGTGGCTGACGGAAGTGGAACTACAGGAGCGCGTGCATACGCTTGGGTGGGATGCCCAGTGGGTTGAAACCGTGATCGAGAAAGGCAAAGGCCAGAGCCTACTCACCGAAACACTTCGGTGGCGCCAATGGACTGGCCTCAACATCACTCTCGCTGGGCCCGGCCGCGCGGTTAACGAGCGGGATAACCTTTTCGAAGTTTGGTGGAGCTATAAGCGCGAAGCCGATGAACTGGGTATTCCGGGCATCACATGCACGGTGTGGAGTAGTGTCGTCATGGATACGGAAGCCCGAAAGAGCGTGGCCGATTATCCTCACGGCAAATACCCGTTTGTGCTGCGCACGAGGGAACGGCTCGGCCGGCAGACAACCGATAGCCGCGGCATGACGGTCGTTCTCACGACACACCAAAACGAAGTGAAGGTGCAGCGCGACGCGCGAGGCGCTTACGTGCAAATGCTCGCGAGCCCCCCGATGAAGATGAAGATGCAACGTGGGGCCTACGAACTCGTCTTGGGGCCCAATGCGCAGATCCCAGTGCAAAAGATGGATGACTTCGATATACTGACTCTTCCAAACTTCATGCAGAATTCCGTCGAGATGGAGAAAGTCACGCGTGACGAAGCCGATCATTACGCTGGGCTCATGCGGCCCGATGCGGATCAAAACCGAATTGGACTGTTGCAGCAGGACGAAGCGGATAACTTCTTCGCGTTATGGCGCGGCGTATTCGCCCAGGCACTACCCCTGGCGCAGTCATTCTACACCGAAACCGAGCTCGACCGCATCACAGGTCAAATGGACACCCCTCTCCACCTCACGCCTGAGGATGTGCGCGGCGGGTACGACGTGAGCATCGAAATCGATACCCGGGACCTCAACATGGAATTTGCCACAAAGAAGATGGACGCCTTCGGCAAGCTTCTCAGCCTCGATTCGACTGGGTCGCTCGACCGCACGCCGTTCACCGAATGGGCGGCCTATGCGATTGATCCGATCCTCGCGAAGCGGTCCATCCAGCCAGCGGGAAGCGTTACCAAGAAGATGGTCGACGAGGAGCGTAACAATGTAGCGAACATGGCGCTTGGCATTGAGCCGGTCATGAACCCCGACGGCGTGACAAACCCGCAGTTTAGGCTGCAAACCTTGCAGCAAACGATCACGCAATCACCCCGATTGGCCGCTCAGTTCGGTCAGGATGACCTTTTCCGCGAGCTCGTGCAGAACTACCAAAAGTACCTCACGCAGCAAGCGGTGCAGGAGCAGAATAAAACGGTGGGCAAACTGGGCACTCAGCCGATTCAAGGGGCTCCAGGCCTCTACAATGGAACCGCTCAAGCCCTCGCGTCATGAGCGAACCAATCCGCATTGTCTACTTTCCCGCTCCGGGAAAGATTTTTACGCCTGAGGAGATGACCGAGATCTTCTCCGCATTTAGCCCGAAGGACCCGGTTATCCTCGCTTTGCGCCAAATCTTCCAGGCCCGGTTTGCCTCCGCGGCAATGGACGCCGCGGCGCCGAACCTCAGCGAGCGATCGGCCGGGCATGCCGGCGGGCGAATCCAAGAAATCACCGATTTTAGAAACGAACTGCTCGGCTACCTTGGCGGCGAAACCGAGGAGCAGGAGCCTGCGCTCCAAAAGAGGAAACGTAAAGTTTAAGCGTATTCGATTCACGGATACATCGTTTTTCCGGAAAACCACCCTTTTGAATTTTTGGCGTTTTTTCATAGGGGGGTTTGGTAAAAGCGGCACCAAACCGGCACCAAATCGACACAGTTATTGACCGGGGCTTTGGCGATGTCGGGGTTGTCGCATCTTGGATCATTCCATGGACGCGAACAAAACCACCCAAAAGAGCGCGGCTCCTTCGAAGCCAGCCGCGCAGCCCTCCGGCTCGCAGCCGGGTGAGGAAAAGCCCGTCGCAAAAGCGCAAGCAGCTGCAGCGGACTTCGGCACGGATGCGGAGCAAGTCACTGAGGGAGATATTCTCTCGGCCCTGGGCCAGCTCTCCGACGGCCCAAAGACGGAAAAGACAGACACCAAATCTGGCAAAGCAGCAGAACCTAAGGCCGCCGAAGATGCGACCGAAGAAATTCCCGCTACCGAACCAGACGTGCCTGAATCTTCCGGCGAGTTGGAAGATGAGCCTGCGCCTTCTGGCGATGACGCAGCAGCGACTTCCGGCGAAACTGACAATCCCCCAGCCACTGAAGAGCCATTGGCGGAAGCTGAAGAGGAGGACCCGAAAAAGGTCAGTCCTGCGCAGCAACGGATCAATGAACTCACCGCACGGGCCAAGACCTCGGAAGAGGCACTAGCTCAGGCACGCGAGCGCTTAGCTTCATTCGAAGCTGAGTCCAGCGGACGCTTTGACGCGGGGTTTCTCGATCACGTCGATACTCCAGAGGCACTCTCGCAGCACCGTCAGCAAGTGGTGCTCCTGCACCAAAAGCTCCTCAAAAGCCCGCAAGGCATCGAACTGCCCGATCCCAATCAAAAAGGAAAAACGATCCAGTACGATGCCGAAGGCGTCGCGGATCTGCTGGGGCAGACCTTCATGCTCGTGCATGAAGCGATCCCCGCCCGTGAACGTTTCCTGAAAGCCCGCGCTGATGCCGATTTGTCGGCTGTCAACGCGTATCCATGGCTCAAGGACAGCCGTCAGGGCCAGGGCGCCCAGGTGCAAGCAGTGTTGCAGCAAAATCCTGCCTTGAGAAAGATCGGACCGAATTACCGCCTTGTCGCCGCGGACGCCCTCATCGGGCAGACGCTGCGTGAAGCGGGAATCGCGGTTACTCCATCGCTCATTGCGAGATTGAAGCAGGACACCTCGAAGCCGGGCAAGCCGGCATCGACCACGACTGCGCCGCGTAAAGCTCCGCCTCCTGCGCCCGCGCGGGCTGGCGTGATCCCAGCGCGAGCAACCGCACGTGACGCTCAGAACAGTGCCGCCGAGAAGCGCCTCAGAAATGGCAACGGGAATGTCAACGACCTCACCGCATCCATCGCCGCACATTTTTAAATAACTTCATCCGTGTCCAACCCAGGCGTACTCGTTGAACGCGAGGCAACCGGCAAAGTCCAAGACCTCGCAGAAGCCTTCGTTAACGCTGAAAAGCGTTCTCTTCCCTTTACATCCGCTGTCCCCAAGGGGGCGGCTCCTGTCAATGCCCAGCTCGAATACCCCGTCGAGCAATTCGATACGCCAAACACCGATGGCGCGGGCGACGAAGCTGATCCGCAAAAGTACGAGAACCCGCGCGAGAACGACGGCTTACTCTACGCCCGCGTGCAGACGTGGGAACGCGCGGCGCGCGTTGGTGGTCACGCTGTCACGTTCATGAACTTGGCCGGCGTCACGCCGCGCAACGTGGTCGCAAAAGCGATCGCGAAAAAGCTCATCGAACTCAAGACGGACATGGAGACGACTTTCCTTGGCGACAATGAAAGCCAGTCGGAAACCAGTCCGACGACGCCGAATAAGACTCGTGGCCTCGGTAAGTGGATCCAGTCCACTCAACAGGCGCACTACCCGGTGCCGCTCTCATATCTGACGCCTGCCGCCAGTATCGACTCTTCCACTACAACGGATAGTTACACCGATCAGACCATCACCGCGGTCGCTGAAAGTATGTTCAGCAAACATGGCGATGAAACCGCGGATATCGACGTTTGGTGCGGCTCCACGTGGAAGCGCAAGCTTGGCCGGATCACGTACTATCAAAAGACGGAATCCGGGATGACCAATGTCCGCCGGTTCAATCAGGATGCCGGCGATGACGTCGTCATGGGCAAGGTCGATGTACTCCTCACGGACTACGGCATGTTCAAGGTTCGCCTCTCGCGCTGGATCAACACCGGTGGCGATCCCACGACCGCTACCAGCAAGCTCCTCGCGTACGCGTGCCCGATGGAGAAGCTCGAACTGCGCATGTCGGAAACTCCCTACATGCTGCCCCTCGCCCGCACGGGCCGGAACCAGAAGTTCCTTGTTACGGGCACGGGCGCTCTCGCGTGCAACAACCCTCTGCCATTTGGCAAGTGGGCTCCAGGTTCCTAACCCACGCGTTCCAAACCCTCATTTCGAAAGAACCTCCACAATGAAAGTTCAAGAACTTGGAATCGAAGAAATGGCACGGCATGGCGCGACTCACCGCGTCGTCGTGACCGCCGCAGATCTCAACGGCACCGGCACTGGTTACGGTGCGCTCAGTGCTGCGTCTGCTGCTGCAACGAGCGGCACGTTGACGCCGTTTGCTCAGGTCGCAGCTGGTGTGCAGCTACAGTTCGTCCACGGCTTCCTCAAGGCGGCGTTCGTACCTGTCTCGATCACCGCCCTCACGCTCGCGATCGGTTACGATCTTGCGAGTGGCACGGACAAGGCAGCGGGCTTCCTTGCTGCTATCAGCGTCCTGTCCACCGCCACGCCGGTCGCGTATTTTCCGCAGGAAATTGCCGACGTCGATAGTTCATCGGTCGACGGCACCTACGGTACTCAAGAGAGCACGGCCATCACCACCGTAATTGCCGCCGTCAACACCTTGATCAAGTCGACGCGTAAGGCGTTTAGCGCCGCGAACACGCTGCAGCTGGCATTTGCGGCAACGAGCGCGAATCTGACGGACCTTGTGGGAGCAGGTGAAGTTCACCTCTACTTCCGCTTGGTGGATCTGAACAAGGTTTAACGATTCTCCGGGCGGACTCGTAAAGAGCACCCGGGCACTTAGGGGAACCCGCCGCTGGTTTTGGTTCATAGTTCCAGCGGCGGGTTTATTGGCAGCGATGAATAAACCCATACACATTGGTCCAGCGATGCAGGTCCATCACCCCGATTACGGGGATATGACGGCGGAGGTCGCGGCCGAGCTGCAGAAGCTAAATCAATCGTCGGACGAGCGCGCTTACGCCGAGGCCACGCGCCGTCAGCGTCACATCGCTCATGTTTGCGGCCAAGAGTCGCTGACCATGAAAGGCGGAATGCGTCTGGTCGCCCAGATCGACGAAAGTGTTTTTGGTTATTGGGAAGCGCGCGAGGGCCGTGAATTTTGGAAACACGAGCTTCCGTTCATGCTGAAGCGGCACCCGGAACTGGCCGTGAAAGCGGTCAACCCGAATCCGCAATTTGGATACACCGGAAAACCAGGAGTCAGAGGCAAGCGTGGCCGATGGGCCGCATAAATTTCCATGACTTACCCCCGGTGCAGTTTCAAATCGGTCATCGACCTGGTTCTCTCTTTTGCCGGTCAGCAGAGTGACCAGATTTCTCCGCAGCAAACTCAGCAGATCGGAGGATTCATTAACCAGCGTTTGCGCGACTGGGCGTGGATCGCATGGCCTTGGCCGCAACTGACCCCGACGGAGCTTCGCCGTTACCGCTCGCCCTACAGCGATATCACGACCTATGCGGCTCCAACTGCAACGACCGCAAGCGAAGTCTATTTTCCACCGACCCAGAAATACTACCAGGCTCTACGGGTTTCGACCTCCAATCCTCCTGCTCAGCTGGTAAATGGCGTCTACGTCACAAACGGAGAATACTGGGCGTTAGCGTCCGGACCGTACACCGGCCCGGATTGGCAAGATGCCACAGATTACATCGCGGGTAACATCCGCAGAAATCCAGACGACAACCGGTTTTATCAGTGCTACCTCGATCACACGAGTAGTGGATCACTGGATACGTCCAAATTTGGCTTACTCACGATTTTTGATCCCTATATCTCGAAGACGCAAAGCTGGGAAGATAACGAGATGGGAGAAATCTTTGGCCTCTATCTCGACAATCCGCTGCTCGTCACTCGACCTCGCCGGATCGAGTTCGTTCTCGATTTCCTGGGCGCCCACATTCGTGCAACGCCGCACTCCCGATATGGCCGAGGACTTGGATGCGACTTCATTGTTCCAAACCAGGTCTACGCCCGGTTTCGCATCCCGTGTCCCGATTTCAAGGGACAGGCATTTGATGTTGATGCGACATACTCCGCAGATGAAGACACGGTCTATTTCGAGGGAACGACGACGGATCTCGAGGGGGACTGCTGGAGCTGTGTGACGGACACCTCTGCCGGGGAAAGCCCGGAGAGCGCACCACTCAAATGGAAGCGCCTCGATTTCCCGATCTGGCTCAGGACTGCGGTGGCGCGCAGAGCGCTAGCCGATTGGCTTCGTTATGGAGCCAACCGTGAGGCCGCGTTTTCCGAAGACGCCGCTGGCGATGACGCCCTCTTTCAGTCGCAGCTTCAAGCCGGCTCACAGCAGGGACAAGTCCTGCACTGGCGTCAGGCTTAACGTATTCACCCTAGAATTACATTTATGCATAGCGCCACATTTGTTACCAATCAGCGCAGTTCCTATAAAGTCGTGCAGGGAGCTGCCGCGCTCACTCAAACGATTAGCTCAACGCCTATTGTCGCTAAAACTGACAGCGGCCTGGCAGCCCTTCACGATGACACGGAAGTGTTGCTCATTCAGGTCAAGAACAACGACGTTGAATTCACCCTTCACGGCGAGTCTCCAGCCGACGGGAATTCGATCGTTCTTGTCTCCGGCACGATTGCCGAAATGAGCCGAAGTCAGTGGCTGGCGAGCAAATGGCTTCGCGTGTCTGCGGACGCAATCCTTGTCGCTCTTCAGCTTCGCGGATCGTAATGGATATTCTGACGTGCAATTGCGCAGCCGGAACCGGAGAAGGCTTTGACGGGATCGTCAATACCTATGCGGACTTGCCCGTCGATGACACGGCCGATTTAGGTGCGGTTTACCTGGTGCGCCAAAGTACGGGCGTATGGCTGATCAGCCGAAAACAGGCCGGTTTGTATCAAAGACTGGATACGTCGGGAAATCGCGACACGGACTGGCAGTACTTAGGCGATTGGATAGAGGAGTTTTCAGATGCGAACTTTTCGGTCTACAACGCCACCGACACGAGCAAGTCCGTAGGCTTCGATGTCAGCACCCTTACGGCGGGCGCGCGCCGCACACTGACAGTTCTTGATGAGGATGGAACAATCGCGCTCCTGCCCGGGGCGAAGTCTCCGAACCAGTTTTACGCCAGCCCTATCTCGGGATCTAGCGCTGAGCCAGACTGGCGCGCGCTGGATGTGGCGGATTTGCCCGACGAGGCTATCGTCGATACGGGGGCGTATTCAGATCCGAGCTGGTTGACTGACCTGTCCTGGTCGAAAATCACGTTCACGCCCAATTCACTAAGCGGCTACGGCATCACCGATGCGCAGCCTCTTGACGCGGACCTGACCGCGATCGCCATGCTCACGACGACGATGTTTGGCCGGGGTCTACTGGAGGAAGCAAGCGCGTCCTCCCTCAAAACCAATTTGAGCCTGAACAACGTCGAAAATACCGCGCTGTCGACCTGGGCTGGTTCTTCGAACCTGACGACGCTCGGAACTGTGACCTCAGGCACTTGGTCGGCGGCCGCGATCGGACCAACCAAAGGGGGTACTGGGTTGACGTCCTATACGCTGGGAGATCTGCCGTATGCCTCAGCGTCTAACACTCTTTCTGCTCTCGCGGGCAATACGTCTGCTACGAAGAAGTTTCTAAACCAGACCGGCACCGGTTCGGCCTCCGCTGCACCGGCTTGGAGTGCCCTCCTCGCCGCCGATATTCCAGATATTTCCGCAACCTACGCGAAAACGGGTTTGGCCACGAGCTCGGGGCTGACGATGAACAGCGCCCGTATCCTCGGACGCACTACAGCGTCCGCAGGCGCGCTAGAAGAACTCACGGTTGGTAGTTCCCTCACCTTATCAGCATCCGTCCTCAATGCGATCCAGGATATCCGCACCTCCGCCGCGCCCACATTCGCTAGCCTCACGATAAACGGTGACGTCTCCCTAGGCCTAGGCGGCACAGGAACGGCCGTGAGCGTGCTAGAAATCAGCGGCGGCAGCAGCAGTGGAGGCGGCGGCTACCTGGCGTTCGATCGAAACGGGATCCCGAAGAATTACATCGGGGCATCAAGTGCTCTGCATGCGAATAACACTGACGACATGGATCTTGTGTCCACCGCCAGCATTAATTTTTACCCAGCCGGTTCTAAAACCGCTGCCATCACATCCACCGGCCTAAATGGATGCGTGATCGGTGCGACGACAGCCGCAGCGGCTACGTTTACTACCGCGCAAAGCGCGTACCTTACGGCTGATGATGGGTCGGGCAGCCTGCCGAGTATCACCCCCACTTCCGCCGGCGCTGGGGGTTCCGGCGTCCTATCGGGGCCGTCCCAGATCCGATTGATCAGCGGAGGCCTCGCTCGTCAGTTTTTCGTCGCCTACGGAGGAAGTGTTTCGATCAACGCTTTGGTCACTGCGGGTTCCCGCTCCTCCCCGTCCGCGTCGACGAATGGACTTGTCACTCGGTACGAAATGGACGCGTGGGATGGCTCAGCAACGCAGCCATACGCGGTCGCGACGTACGACCTTGTGGTCGACGGTGCGCAAACCACTTCCAACCACGGAGGCTATTTCAAATGGTCGGGCGTTCCGAACGGCTCTACCACGTCTGCGGAGTGGATGCGGCTCCAGGCGTCAACGAGTGTTGCCCTGACGCTCGCCGGAACGATAAACGCGCAGAGTGTAACTTTTGATGACGGATCTGGCGCTTACCCGAGCATCGCACCCACGCAGTCCGGATCTCAGTTGCGGATGTTTGGTAGTACTGGCCTCGCGCGAATGTTCTTCACCGTATTTACGGGCGATGTGTCGATCAACTCTCTGGTCGCAGGGGGAACGCGGGCGTCACCGGCCGCCTCGCCCAATGGCCGCGTCATGCGGTACGAGCTAGACGGATGGGATGGTGTTGCGGGCGCTTTATACAACTCTGCGACGTTCGATCTAAGAATCGACGGAACGCACAGCTCTTCGAATCACGGTGGTTACTTTAACTGGAACGCCGTCGCGAATGGAGCGACTTCCGCGGCGGACTGGATGAAGCTGCAAAGCGGAAATCTAACCGTGAACATCGGGAGCATCACGACGGGTGCGCCATCAAGCGGGACGGCGGCCGCGTGGAAACTCGGCTCTAAAGTCACCACGACCGGACTGACCATGTCCACCACCGGGTACGTGCAACTCGATGTAGCAGGAACCCTATACAAGCTCGCGCTTTGTGCCTAATCCCATGCCAAAACTAACCGTTAAAAAGATCATCGATTCACACCTCGCTCTATCGGATCTCATTCAAAAAGACCGGGAGAACAAATTTGTATTTCCTTCTTCGATACGCCTGCGCCTAGCAGGGAATCTGCGTCAGACAAAGCCGGTCTTTGAAGAATACGAAACGGAGCGTCTAACGTTGGTCGAGAAACTGGGGACGCCTCCCGGCGTAGATGGGAAGACGCGGGTTAAGAACGAAAACATCGCGACCTTTAAAACAGAGCACGAAGCGATGCTCAAAGAAGAGTACGAGCTCCAGCTCGTGCCGCTCAACGCCGCCGACCTCGGCGAAAATCAAATACCGATCGACACCTTAGCGGCGCTTCAGGATGCGGGGCTTCTCTTGTAGTTAACATCTGGATACCATGCACCGCGCTGTTTTCGCCTTAGGTTGTTTTTTCGCTAGCGTGATTCCTAGCTGCCAAACGGTGCCGCAAAAGATCGTCGTGGCGCCCACAGGACCGGCTACGCAAAAGCGGGAAGAGGCGTCCGCCGCAACGGCGAGCACTCAAACCTTGGTTGATGCATCAAATGCGGCTCGTCTTTCGAAGGCCGCGGCATCTTTCGGCGCAATTTCCGAGGTGACAATCAATCCATCCACCGTGAAGGAGGACGCCGCTCATCAGGAGGCTTCCAACGGACTTAGCTCGTTGGGTGTGCAGCCTAGCGATGCCGATAAGGCGGCGGCGTTGGAGCGGGTCAATCTGATCGTCACTGGTCAAAAGGACGCCGCGGAAAAAGCGTATGCTGACGCCAAGAAAGAATCGGAGGAAAGACTTGTCACACTAGCTTCCCTGCAGGAACAACTCGCCGCATCCAAAGCGGAGGAAGCAAAGGCTCAGATCGCTGCGCAGGCAGAACGCGAATCGTCCGCAGCGAAAGTGCAGTCCGCGATCGACGCGATGCGCCAATCATACGAGTCACAGCTACAGGCCACGCGCGATGCAGAGCGAACCAAGCAGGTCCGTTACCTCAATATGGGCGGTCTCGTGTCCCTTCTCGTCTTTGGTCTCGCCGTCGGCTTTGGTGGACTGCCTGGTTTGAAGGTCGGTTGGATCTTTGCGCTACTTAGCGTCGTTTGTTTCGGCCTCGCGCAAATCGTCGCGCAATGGTGGTTCATGTGGGCGGTGCTTGGAGCCTGCATCGCAGTGCTCATCGCTTTGGCGGTTTGGGCCTATATACACTATAAGCAGGGCAACTTAAAGGCTGCCGCCGAGCAGAAGGCCTCCGCGTTCGAAGCCATGGCGCAGGATATTGTCCCCACCCTGGATGGGGCTTACGATGCAGCTGACGCGGCAACCAAGAAGGTCCTAGACGACACGATTTTCAGCAAGCTCTCAGCCCTCATGGATAAGTCGACCAAGTCGCTCGTCCATCTCGTGCGCGCAGCACCGACAAACCCCACTCCAACGCCACTACAATGAAGCCCGCGTATGACAGAATAGAAATCCGCAAAAGCACGCCAGTTGTGATGCCTCTGATCATGCTTGTGAGTATTGTCGGCGTCTGCGCGAGCGTTGGCTTTGCCTACGCCAATCTCAACCGCGACGTGGTGGCCGCCGAGCATCAGATCCAAGCGGATGAGCAGCGTTTAAATGTTTTGGAGAAAAACCAAGCGGACATTGCGGTCATGCGAAACGACGTCGAATGGCTGCGGCGCAACGCCGAACGCAACCCATACCGGTCACAATAATGTCTTTTCTCCGTACAAAGCCGGCCGAGCTGCGAGCGCCAGAAACCCTGGTTCTCCCAGATTCGCGCAAACGTTTGACGCGCTTTTATGGTGTCGCGCAAACCGGCGTCATCCCGCCGGAACTAGATTTTGCTTGGGGTACGCTCGACGATGGGCCCGCGCCAGATGAATGGACCGGCCTGCGGCTGACGAATCGCCAGCTCAGTGATGACGTCCCGCTGCCTGGGAAAGATAGCCGGCCTATCCTTCAACTCATCTATGAGCAAATCGACGAATCTGAAGAAACGCCAGTCGGCGGAAATGACGTCACCAAGCTTGAGGATGGACGCACTGCGCTCGTATTAAACTGGGTCCAGTTTTCAACGGGTGCCGCCACGCCCGGTACTGTCGGAACGGATACGGCGCCAGACGACTCAAGCGCCTTTCTTCAAAAAGAAGAAGCTCCGGACGATGGCACGCTTCGAAGAATAAAACGCACGTACGTTTACGAAGGTATCATCTCAACCGATGAGCAGATTAAGAACAATGGGGCGCTCTCGGTAAAGACGATCACGTCGGTCCACGCAGTGCCGGCCACGCCCTCTGGCTATACGTTGACTGGAAAGCCAACTCAGGCGCCGAATGGTCTCCCCGTTTTCACTTATACTTTCGCGAAAGGCGCCGGAGTCGTTTCGATATCGAACGAATTTCGTCTTTCAACCGATGGCGGCGTGCACGGGATGACAGTGACGACGATTAGGTTTCTGTCTGACCCCTCCATCATAGACAATCCAATCACAAATCCAGACGGATTTGTTTTGGTCCAACTCAACTTCGAAGAGCAAGACGGGTATAAAGTTTGGACTGGAATCTATTCCAACGGCACGGGCCTAGTGATCGATTCCAGTGAACTCAAAAACAACGGGAAACTGGTTATCTATAGCCGAACGGCGATTAATTCGGCCCCCGATGCTCCCACTGCAACGATCGGCGGATCTGTTGTATTAATCAGTTCTTCGAATCGGCATGACCGCTTCCACGAGGGAGTGATCATCTATGAATCGCAATGGGCCGAGGGCAATGGCATCATTGGCCAAAGCATTCGCTCGCGTGCGGATGGACTGCGCGAACAAACGTATGTCTCACTGGGGACGAAATCGGTTCCAGCTGGAATCATTCTTGATGACGACAGTGAGGAGATCGAGGGAGTAACCAAATACACGGTGCGGTGCATGCAGAGCTATGTGGGTGGTGACCCAACCGACTTCACCTACACTGTATTTAAGCACGTTCCGTTCACCTATCCAGGGAGGGCCAAAGCGTATCAAAAGACTGCCTCGAACGGATGGACAGCAATCGATGTCTTCCTTTCTCCTCCTGTCGAAACGCTGGTAGTCGGAACCGTGGTTGTCGGTTATCAGACGACCAATGATCTCCCCTCAGGCGATATCTGGCAGCCTACGGAGTGGGCCACAATCGAGGCCGAGTGGATTGGGTTAAGCAATTTTCCTGCTTTTCATATCGAAGCGTTGCGGGGCTACAGGTCCGTCAGCACCGATGCTGTGAGCGTCGACGTTTCAATCTGGGCCGGCGATGCCGGCGGCACGATGATGGGAAAGGTGATTTTCGGCGGAACGACCGCAGTAGTTACCGTCACAGGCGGCCCGATTGACCCGGGCGGAACGACTCAGGTTCTTGAATCATCAGTCGAGTACGCCTTCACCGATACCGACGGAAATATCTACTACCGCACGACGAAGATTAGCGCAGCCATTCCAACCCAGGCGGATCTGCCCGTATGAATCCTCCAACTTATGATCCGGCGATGGCCGCCGTCGCGCGGATGCACCGCTCGCGTGAAGGGTTAGCCCAAAGTGATCTCCGCGCAGGTCGCGACCGCGTGAACGCGTCGAGCCCAGATACAATCGATCGAGTCGCTGCGAGACTGACGGCGTTAGAAGCTTCTGTGGAAGGTGCGACCATTGGAATCGTATGTAATAGCGACGGGACGATCACGGGCACATGGACTCCGGGCTAATGATATCAGCCAAAACATTCACGACGAGCGATCCTTGCATCTGCTGTACGGCGATTTCTTGCCGCACGCGCGGAGGCTCCGCCGCGATGGAGAGATGGCCATCCTTTGATAATACGCTGTCACCGCAGCAGTATTATAAAACAAAGACCGCAGATGGAGGCACATTCACGTTTTGCGATTCGAATGACGCGAATCCCAGCATCGACTGTGACAAAGTAAGTCGGCTAACCCAGTCTTATACTTACAGCGGTTCATGCTCATTTGCTGAAGATGGGACGATTAGCGGATCGATCTCGATGGACGGTAAGGGAGACTTTAAATCCAGCCCATCGTCATCGTGCGTAGATGCCACCGGAACTTTTACTTCGGCAAACAAAACCAGCTGCGATTGCACCTTTGGGGGATCGCTTACCGATCTGCTATTTCCAAGCGCAATCACGGGCGGAGGAAAGTATCCAGTAGGAAGCGGCTACACGTTATCGACCTCAGCAACGGAGAAAAAGTACACCGGCAGTGCTTATTGCACGGCAGCGAACGATGGCAGCAACCGCCAGGCGTTCTACACCGGCGCAGTCACTTTAACTCTGTCGGATGAGGACACCACCGATGACGCGATCGCTCGGCTAATTGCAGCCTCGACGTGGGGCGATTGGAACGGCGGTAGTCCCACCACATGTTTAGCCAGATGGGAAGTACAGACCGGGTCTGGATGGACCTACCTGGAGGCTCAGTGGAAGGTTGAGCGCACGGGGCTGCTCCCCTCACACACCTACACACTTTCGATTCCGATGCAGCGCAGCGATTTTGGTGCTGGAGTATATACGTTGTACACCACGGTTGTGGTGACCTCCGACACCGACAGTTCCGGCAACCTCTTCGCGACCGGAGACGTCCCAAATGACGAGGGATTTGATACGTATGCCGACGGAAGTGGCGTTGTCATCACCGCATAACATGGCTCACGCGAAAATCATTTCCGTTGTCGTGCACGCTCCGCACTTAGCAAAGATCTCGGACTCTGCGCGTCAGAAGATCTACGCGGCAGCTAGGGTCAATGCGGTGAAAAACGCGAATCTGCCGCCGCCCGAAAACACCAAGCTGATCACGAAATTGGGCCGCGCGAAAAACGATCTCAAAGTCTGGAACGCCGCGGGCCGCCCGATCGCATCCAAAGCGGTCCGTGCTCAGCGCCTAGCTGCCTGCAAGGCCTGTGCATACTTCAACCCGAAGGGCAATTTGCTCTTCGGAGAATGCAAAGCTCCTGGGTGCGGATGTACCCGCGCCAAATTGTTTTTACTCACTGCGAAATGCCCATACCCGGGCGGGTCCAGGTGGACCAAACCTTAAGTCAATCCGATGAATTCTACATTTCAGCAAGGTCCTGCAAAATTCGTGAGTCTAGCAGAGAAGGGCAAGATGGCGACCATGTGGCCGGCTCGAGTTGCGTCGGCTCTTCGTGGGGGGTATAAAGACACGACGCCGCTACAAACGGCGATCGACGGCGCGCCGGATAGTCAATCTGCTCCAGCGACGCTGCCAGCTGACGACACAAGCGCAGGACAGCAGCAAGCTCTCGCGACTGTTACCGGCATGGGACTTTACGGCGGCGCTTCGCGCGGTACAACTGGCGCCTCGTCCTCTGGCACTTCCGGCCTGAGCCCAATTGAAACCGCTGCGCTCAACCTCCAGGGCCAGCAGCAGGCCGGCGCCGAGCAAGACACGCTCGACCAAATGCAGCACGCAGGAGTGATCCCAAACCCAACGGATTCCCCGGGTGTCCGCGCGAATAAACAAGCCTACCTCACGAGCCGCCTCGCTGCGACGTACGCGCAGCAGCAAGGAACCGGGCCGGCTCCGCGCGCACCTGGCTCGCCTATCTACACAGGCAATCTTCCAAACGGTTCTCCCGGTGCGCTTGCGCTGACCGGCGGATTGCCGCCTCCGGCGGCGCAGCCATTCGATCTAACTCAGCAGCCTTCTGCCGGCGGTAGTGCTAATTCGGATACGAGCGTGATCGACAACCTGGTCCGCCAAGCGCACGCCAAAATCGCTGCGGCGAACCAGCCGCAATACTTCACAGATCCCGTAAGTGGCCAGCGCTTCATGCAGTCTGGAAAGACCGTCATGAGAGATTCACCGTCTGCGCCCGGATTTCCGCGATCGATCTCCGCGGGCGGCAAGAATTTGACAGAGGTAGCGCCCGGTAAATTTGTCGACGAAGCGGGCAATCCAGTCAGTTGGGGAGCGAAGCAGACCAGCGCGGCGAAGGTGTACCATACGCCCGCCGGGGATTTCGATAAAGATGGCAACCCAGTGGCATCCTCTGCGCCCGCCGCTTCTAGTCCAGGCACAGCACCTGCGGCCGCTGCACCTCAAGCACCAAAGGCTAAGACCTTTTACCAGCATGAAAACGTTCTCGATGAGATGAAACGCCGGGGGATAAACCGCTAATATGCCTGCACAAACTGAAGAGGCCCCGCCCATCAGCAGCTTGTCCGATGATGAGCTGATTGCGCTCTCGAAAAGTTCGCCGCCGCTGCATGAGCTCAGCGATGAAGACTTGCTGGGCGTCGCCGTGAATCAGGGCCTCATGCAGCCCGATCAGGCAAATCTGATCATCACGCAGCGCAAAGCCGCAGCGCGCGCGCCAGTGGCAGATGCCATCGCAGACACGATGCAGAGTTCGCCGATTCTTCCCGCCCCGGCATTTCTGACGAAGGCGATTCTGACCAAGGGTGGACGGGCAGGTGATATCGCCGCAGAAGTTGCCGGTCCAATTTTAGGTGGATTTGCTGGCACCACCGTGAATCCAGGAGTTGGAACTGCGGTCGGAGGCGCGGCTGGCGGCGCCGCTGGCGATGCTATTGCGCAGGCGCGCCAGTATCTCCGCGGTGAGCGCGACGATTTCAGTAAAGGCGAACTGATCGGCTCCGCTGTTGCCGGCGGAATCCCCCTCGGCAATACCGCGCTAACCAAACCGCTCGCCGCGATCGGGAAGCGCGCGCTGCAAGGCGCAGGCGTTGCGGGCGTCGCTGACGTCACGCAGCAAGCGGTGGATCAAAAGCCCTTCGACTGGGCGCAGCTGGGCCAAAGCCTGGTCGGCGGCGCTCTCTTCGGCGCGGCCGGAGGTGCGACCGAGGTCGGCATTCCCAAACTCGAAAACCTCGCCGCCCGGAAACAGGTGCTCGCCGAGATCCGGAAGACTCCGGAGTTCAGTTCGTTCAAAGGAAGCGACGCGGAGCTAACGGAAGCGGTCAGAGCCAAGTTAAATCCTCAACCGTCAAAACCGCTCGAGCCGGTGAACGTCACCGGTACCGGTGAAGCAGCCGCTGCAGAACCACCCGCGACGGAGGCAGAGGCGCGCGCAGCGGCCATGCATTCAAAAGCTCCGCCGCCAGAACCCCTGGCACCGAGCGAAAGCGCTGGGCAGGCCGCAGAAGCCCCGCGGCCGCTCCAGGAGTTAAGCGACGCCGAACTGCGCGCACTTGCGAAGGAAACTGCTCCCACGGCGCCCGCTGAGCCAATTCCGCCCCACCAGGCCGAGGTTGCGGCCGCGGCAGTCAGCAAAGGACTGCTCGAGGAGCCACCCACGCGTGGGCCCACCTCGCTCGCGCTCCAGGCGAAATATCCAGAGCTCCAAAACATCCGCGAGAATCAAACGCCAATCGAAATTAAACGTGCGGATGGTTCAATCTATCCCGCGACGATCAGCGGCTTCGCTGATGACACAGGAAAGGTGCCGTGGATTGGGCGCCTTACCGATTACGGGTGGACTCATGGCCATTTGAAGGAAGGCGAATCGATCGCCACCCCACTGCCCACGCCGGAACAGTGGAACGCGGGGATGCGCGAGGTTCCTGCAAAGGCGCCCGAGACCGCTGCGCCGGTCGAAAGTGGACTGGCACCATTGCCTGAGGGCGCGCAGGTCCAATACCTCGGGCGAAAGCACTTGGTCATGGAAGGGATCGGCGAGCCGACCGACCAATGGCAGGTCAAGATGCCAGGCGAATCGGGCCCGGGCCGAACGGTTACTGCAGAACACTTGGCGGCGGAAGGCTTTCAGGCTCCGCAGGTGGAATCGCCGCATCCGGTGTCAGCTGCGCCCAGCGAGGCACCCGAAAAGGTGCGTTCAAACAAGTTGGGAGTCGGACTTTCGCCTGACGGCACGGCGGATCTCCTTTCAACGATTGAGGAGCTCGGCGGTGTGCGCTCACCGAAATCAATTTCAAACAAAGGCGGAGAGTACGACGGATTTGTAGAGGCGTTTCATTCCGGTCCGCAGAAAATGCTGATCCGCCAAAACGCCGGAAATAAGATCGATGACCTGCTCGAGCAGCTCAATCAAGCTGGCTACAATTTTCGCAGCGTCGACGAACTGTATCAGGCGGTCGCGAAAGCAGAGCAGAATCGCAAGAAGCTCACCAAGGCCCTAGGCGACGAGCAGTACGGCTCAAAGTTCGACGATGCGCTCTTCCACAATAAGAGCCGCAAAGTTCACCTCAACACGAGCGAACCGATCAGCGCGGATGATCTGAGCGTCGGGGACGAATTTAACGTCAGAGGTGAGCCGGTTAAAGTAACGGACGTGGACATTTCAACGGGCGAGGTGCGCATCGAGGATGGCCTCACGCGCACGATTCCGCCGGGAACTGTCTTATATCCCGACCGCGGCGAGGTCAGGAAAGTTACGCCCGACCTGACTTTCGGAGAGACGGTTGAGACGCACGCGATGGGCGGAAGTTCTTCGCGCAGCACACGTGCACCAGCGGCATCGTTCCGTAGTGACAAACCCGCCGCGGGTCGCCCCGAGGCGCCAGTCCCGCAGACACCAATACCGGATCCGCCGAACGATCTCGTCAGAGATCTGCAGCGCGTGCAGCGCCTGGTCGCTCCTCAGACGATCGACAGCGCCGCACGTTTCACCGCGAATTTGCTCCGCGAGCTCAACTCGAAAATGGCAAACGAGATGGTGCGCGCCGATCACTCGCTGCGCCAGTACCGCAACAGCTTCGACCTCACACCCGTACCGAATAACTGGAAGTTCGAGGCTGGCAAGCCGCTGCCACGGAATTACGCGTTCATCGATGCGTACGAAGGCGGCCGCTTTTCTGGCCTTTCCCCCAAGGAATACGAGGCGGCAAAAGAGTTCAGGAAGCAGAACGAGGCGCTCGTGGACCGCGTGCATGCGTTAGGTACCGGTGCCCTGAAAACTTTCTACGAAAACTATTTTCCGCACATTTGGAACGATCCAACCAAAGCGAGACAGGTGATGGCTTCGATCTTAGCGAAGCGGCCTCTGGAAGGATCCAAATCGTTTCTGCAGCAACGCACGCACCAACTCTTCACCGATGGACTCGAAGCCGGGCTCACGCCGGTGCACGACAATCCAATCGATCTTTGGCTGCTCAAGAAGCGAGAGGTGGAACGGTATATCCTCGGCCAAAGTTTCGTGAAGGAAATGAAGCAGGCAGGCCTGCTCAAATTCGTGCACGCGTTCTCGCAGAAGCCCGAGGGATATTCGACGGTGAACGATCGCGCGTTCACCGTCTATGGTCCGCCGACCGTCACGATCCAGGAAGCGTTCGACGCAGGTATGCGCGAAAAGACGCTCCAAGCGCTCGAGGCGCTCGGAGTGCCGCACGAGCGCGTCGCATCGCTTGGCGGGAACCGGTGGGGCGTTGAGGAAAACATCAAAGGGGTACCCGGAAGCGAGAGCATCAAAACGAAGTTCGGCGGCCCCGATTCTGTCATCTGGCACGAGCTCGGGCACGCGCTCGACAGCCGGTACCCCGAACTGCGCGGCCTCGTCATGGCCACGCCAAAGATGAAGAACGAACTGCGGGCCCTCGCTGACCTTCGAGCGGAGGGGCAAACGGTTTCTGGAAGCCACCGCAAATATCTGCGCTCCACTCCGGAAAAGATGGCCACGATCTTGCAGGCGTACCTGCACGCGCCGGACAAAATGGAATCGGTCGCACCGTCAGTGAAGGCAGCGTTCACCGAGTTCCTAAACTCCAAGCCTGAACTGTCCGTCATCAACGAGATCTCGCCGACCCTGCGGATTGGATCCGGCGAAATGGAACTGCCGGTCGGCGGTCAAGTGAAGCTCGGAAATTGGTACATGCCTGACCCGGCCGCGCAGGTGATGAACAACTTTCTTTCGCCGGGACTAAACAGTCATCTGTGGTACCGAAGCCTGCGCGAGGTGAGCAACTTCATGAACAGTGCGCAGCTTTCGCTCTCTGCCTTCCACTTAGGCTTTACGAGCATCGATGCGATCGTAAGCAACTTCGCGCTTTCGCTCGAGGATGCCTACAACAAGCAATTCGGAGCGGCACTCAAAGGAGTCCTCAGCACGCCCCTCGCCCCGGTGACCAATTTCATAAAAGGCAACAGCCTTAGAAATGCCATGCTGAAAGCCGGTGACGTATCCGATGATCAACTACGGCAGCTGGTCGCATATGTTGAAAAGGGTGGCGGCCGCGCGGGGCAGGATCCGTTCTTCGATGGTCAAATGGCACGGCGAATGACACGCGCATTCGCGCTGAGTCGGGACCAAATCAAGAGCGGAGATTTTCTCGCCGGGACAACAGAGGCGACAAAGACGCTCGTGTACGGAGTTCTGGGCGCGCTCGAGAAAACCATGACCCCAATTCACGCTGTGGTCGTGCGGCAGAAACTTGGTGTGATAGCGGGCATGGCGGCGCGCGACATTCGGCGTCTCGGGCCCGACGCCACCCCTGCGGACATCCGGTCGGCTGCGGGAAAGTCGATCGATAGTGCCAGCAATCGCATGGGGCAAATGGAATACGACAACATGATGATGAATCGCGTCGTCAAAGACTCTCTACTCTTAGCCGTGAGGTCTGCAGGTTGGCAGCTCGGTAAAGTACGTGAAGGCGGCGGAGCCATTTTAGACGCCGCAGATTTTGTCCGGGCCAAGGCAACCGGGCAAAGCGCCGAGCCCTCGCGCCGGATGTTCTACGTCGTTTCGCTAGTCGCCGTCACCGGCGTGATGGGGGCGATGATTAACTATTTATACACGGGCGAAGGGCCGAAGTCGGCGCGGGATTGCTTTCAGCCGCGCACGGGAGAAATCGACGACAACGGCAACGCGGTGCGCATCAATCTGCCAACGTATCTCAAGGACGTTTTTGCCTTCTACCGGCACCCGGTGACGAGCGGGCTGCACGCGCTGGCGCCGTATATTTCCGCTGCTAGCGATCTACTAGCGAACCGAGATTACTACGGCTATCAGATCAGGAATCCAGATGACCCTCTGTGGAAGCAAGGAAGTGATGTCGCAAAATGGGCCTCGAGCGAGATCATGCCATTCAGCGTTTCCGGCGCTCTGCAGCTGCATAAAAACGACTCGCCTGTCGTGAAAATGATCAGCCCGTTCATCGGACTCACACCTGTTTCCACCACGGAAACGATGACGCCAGCCCAGGAGCTCGCCCGAGAAATCATGCACGCTAACATGCCGCAACGTCCTCTGGATCGAAACAAGTACGACAAAAACAAGTACCTAAAAGACATCATCCAGCAGGTTAAAATGGGGCACCCGGAAGCTGGAAAGAAGATGTTAGCCGACGGCCTCGACAAAGGTATCCTCGATCCGAATACGTCGCGCCTTTTGATGGATCGCCTCAAGTACACGCCGCTGCAGTACCAAGTGCACCACTTCACGCCGGACGCATCGATGCGGGTGTTCCGTATCGCGAGCCCCGATGAAAAGAACCAACTGCGAGGCATCATCACCGTGAAAGTCCTTGGCTCGAAAACGATCTCGCCAGCGGTCAAGGCAACCTACCTCTCGGAACTCCAAAGCCGGATCCCGGCTGCTCGAGCAGCGGGTCAAAACTGAAAAGGATTAGGCTACCGCGGAAGCGATACCACTTTCGCTTCCGCGGAGACGGGTAGCTGCAACGGGAGGTAAGGTACGTCAGTGCCTTTATAGAGTTCTGTCGTCGCCCTCGAGGCGTGGCCCGCAAACCCCTGAGCTGCGTCCATTCCGTGCGCGAGCATGATCTCGGTAATCGCGTGACCGCGCAAACGGTACGCGAATTTCCCCTTCACTGCCCGAACACCGCACGCTCGAAGGAATTTATTCACTCCGCGGTAACACGCGATCTGGCGCTGATTGTCGTTTGGTGCGGGCACTACGTGAGAATCGGCAGCATCACCTGCCGGTCGCACGGTTTTTAGCAACTCGACGAGATCCGGAGAGAGCGCGACCTTCCGCTCTTTAGCCTTCGGTTTGTAGTCGGCCTGGGTGTGTAGCCGAATCACGTAGCCGCCCGTCGTGGTCGGGTAGATCCAGGACCACCGCGCTTTCATCGCTTCGCTGTTCCGCAGCCCAGCTCGGAACATCAGAAGCAAACAAGCCCATACGCCCGGCCGAACCTGGCGAAGCCGAGGCATCAAACGAACTATCTTTGAAACAACCTCCGGTGGCAGCTGCTCGGACGGCGGCGGCGCCGCGGCCGCCAGGAAACGCTGCTGGGCGAACTCTCGGCAGCCTGCCGGGAGCTTTAGGCCAGCGTCCTCGTAAGAGCGCATCATCGCTGCGGAAAAGACACTCCGCGCCTGCCTGTATGCCGCATTCACGGCTCTCTTCGCTTGCTCGGCGCGCTCGAGATTGTGAGGCAGATAGTCTTTCTCGATCCGCTCCTTCCTGAGCAGTTGCCACTGTCGCACGAGTCTGCCGTCGATAATCTCCGAGCTCAGGGTATTGTATTCGTAATCTGGGTACATCATCGCGAGCATGTTCTCGAGGTGATTGATGTTGCGCCGCCGCGTATCCAGGTTGCATGAAGCAGCGCGTTTGTAGTGGGCGGAGATCTGCTCGAGGCTTGCCCATCCGCCCGTCTTTGACAGGGTCGGCAATTCGCCGCCATGAATCTGCGCCATGAACTCATTGATCCAGCTTGCTGCCCGGTGGAGGGCCGTGCGCTGATCGGTGGTTTTCGTCGAGCGTTTGAAGGTTCGCTCGGTTCGCGTGCGGGGATCGGTGACGCTCTTCTGACACACCCAGATTCCTTTTTTCCCGCGCTGGGTCAGGCCGTAGAATTTGGTCATCACCGCCAGCCGAGCCGGAGTAAGCAAGCGGACGTCGCTGTTAAGCATGCGGCGGAGTTGGTAGGAAATCGGTCGGATTCTCAACGAAAAAGCGCCAAAAAGCGCCAAAACGACAGAGAAAGCGTTGACATCTTCATTTTGCGTAACTCTCTCTGCATGAGAGTTTACGAGCTAGTTTAGCCCTCGTGGTGGAATGGTAGACACTGCGGACTTAAAAGCCGCAGAGGCTCATTTTAAGTAGTTGAATATCAACTACAGTTTAATTTCTGGAAGGATTTTGGGCAGAAATTTTCAGTTAAACGAAGGTTCTCTCGCCTGTTTTTGAGCCCAAACTCTGGTTTCTTTTTCACGTTTCCGCTGGTCGCGGCTATCCGCGTAAAAGTGTACAGCCATGAGCGCGTAACCGGTGAGCATCGCACCGCCATATAAGGCGGGTTGCCATGCTTCTGGTGAACCCCTCCCAAGCATAAACATGCTCAGCGCAACAGTGAAACATAGCCAAAAAACGAACACCGAGCAGGTGGTTCTGAACTTATATTTTGGCGCGACCTTCCACGTGACATAGCCCATATAGACTCCGCCCAATAGCCATGCAAAAGTCGCTTCGGCAAAATAGAGAATCCAATCAACACGGTTTGGGTTGTCTGGAACTTGGGTGCCAAAAGTGAGAGCCCTAATAGCTAGTGACAGTAGACAAGCCATCGCACCTATTGGAAGGAGCAGTACCCACTTTGCCAACGTGTACGCGTCGATTTTAAAATATCTGCTCATTGTGTATGCGGTTTTTGGATACACCAACGTCCGCAGATCTTGAAAGGGCACGGTACTGGTTTTGCGGTCTGCTCTCGCGCTGGAAACTTTATGACCATATGTTCACCATCGACCGGTCGTGACGTAGGTTGCGTCGAAATCACCTTTGGAAATTGAATTATTGGTGAATTTTCGCCCATGTCCCACCCGATCGCGTTACTATCGTCCGCTCTTACCCTAACAAAAAAGCCCTCCGGTGAGGGAGGGCTTTAACTCTCTGGAGCTAAGCTCTACAGGAGTTTTTGGCGGGAGGGAAAGCTAGCAAAGAAAGCCCTAATTGAAAGTCAACGTCATTATGCCGGGACGTCCTGGTCGTGCGGGGGAAGGTCCGACTCGGATGCATGCGCGCGCCTCAACGAATCTCGAAGCTCAGGGACGTACTCGATCAGCTTTGTGCGAATGTAGTCCGAAAGGCTTTGCTCATTTTCATTCGCCAGCGCGGTGAGGCGTTCTTTCAATGCCGCCGAGCACCGGAGCTTTATTAAAGCTTCTTTAGCCATCAGGTAGCGTGCTGCTGCTTGCCGGACTGATGAGCAAGGTAAAACGTGCAGGCGTCGCGGACCACCATCGCGAGCGCCCTCTCTTGTGCCTGCGCGTGCTCGGCGAGCCGTTCTTTCAGGCGCCTGGAGCAACGCAGCTTGATAAGAGAGTCTTTACGACTCGCAACCAAATGTAGGTTGGACGTTGGCCTCATGTAACCCCGTTGTAGCCGCAATTGTTTTCAAAGCAACTGCGAAAGCTGCTTGACCTGGGTACTAATTGTGGCCACAAATAGTACCCATGGAAGGCAACAACTCGGCCCTGGGACTAGAAACGGTTCTCAGATTACGCGTTCCGGAGGAGCTCAAATCGGGTCTAGCAGCAGCGGCAAAACGACGTCGGCAGCGGCCCTCCCAGTTCGTTCGCAACGTGCTGTGGGACGTAGTGGATAACGAGGAGAAGGCCGCTCAAAAGCAGCCCGCGCAAGCCGAGCCAAAACTCGAAAAGTCGGCCAGCTAAAGGCTTCTCGTGAAATCTCAGACGCATACACTCACGGCGGAGCCCTTCCTCAAGCCATTGGGGGAATCCACCAATGGGAAATTCAGTCACGCAACCACAGGCGCTCTGGTGGGATTTCCGAGAGACGACCGGCGCTTGATCGCGTCGCACGCCGATCGCACGAGCACGCCCACGCAGTCCGAGCTCTTCATCCTGATCAACCGCGCCGAAATCGCGGGCTTTAAGCACTACGCCGCCGCGCTGAAAGCGGCGTTGCCGAAACCTGCTCCCGTCGAGGCCGTGCAGCATCCACTCGGTGGATACACGCACGCCGTACCCCACAAGAACGGCACCTGCCGCATCTACAGTGGCTGGTGGTCGACGATGGCCAAAGCCGTGGCCGCGTTGCCGCAAAACAGCGCCCTTTCCCACCTCAACCCAAAATCCAAATGACTATAGAAATAATCCTCGTTCTCGTTTTCGGCAGTTTCTGTTTTGGCGCTGGAATCCTTGTCGGCTCGCGCAATCACGCGCGCATCCAAGCGGATCTCGACGATGCGAAATCCGATATCAGCGCGATCAAAGACAAGCTCGCGATCCTGCGCGCTCCCCTGCCAAGGCCGGCCGCGACTATCCAGCCGACCGCGCCCACGACCAGCGCTCCTCAGGCTACGAGCTCGAGCAAGAGCTAAGTATCCGTTGCCCGAATACGCTCAGGTCGCCGCTCAGAGCCGCGACCTGGCCTCATGCTTTCTTCCCATGAACCAAACACAGAGTCTCGTTCCACAATCCGCGCCTTCCGGCGTGTTCGTATCGACCCTCGGGGCGATGCACAGCGGCAAAGTCCTCGCAGACCTCGACGAGGCGATGCGAGAAGTCACTAAGCATGTCAATGAGTCCCAGAAGAAGGGCAAATTGACACTGACGCTGACGATCGTTCCCAACGGCACCGGCGTGGGCGAAACACCGCTCTTCAAAGTCGAAGACTCCGTCAAGGTCACGCTGCCGAAGAAGCCGCGCGTCGGCCAAACATTCTTCGCCGACGAAGAGAATAATCTCACGCGGCGTAATCCACACCAGGGCGAGATCCAACTCGTCTCCGTTGACGGCGGCAAAGCCACAGCGGCCGCACCGGCGCTCAAAACCGCGACGTAACCCTTTCTTCGCGCAAACATGGACCACAATCAAAAAACCCAGACAGAAACCGAGGCAGTCGCTGCGCTCGTCAAAACGGCCAACACCCCAGCTCTCAACGTCGATCCCTTCGGCTTGGCCGTTTTTTCAAACGGCACCGTCATCAATCTCGCAAAGGAAGAGTTGCTCGATCACCCAAAGCGCAAACGCGCTAACGTGCGGCTCATCGAAACGTCGTCGTTTATCGACTACGTCGCCGCGCATCAGAGTGCGGCCGCGACACACGTCTTCGGTGTCGCCACCGAAGACGGCGGAAAGTTTTTCGCTTTTATCGACTGGCACGAACGGTCCTCGACAGCCCCGCAAGGAGCGGAAGTTCACGCGAATTGGGGCGAGCACACCGTTCAGCTGGAACTAGCGACGTCGCCCGAGTGGCGCCGCTGGCTCGCGGCCAACGGCAAGTTGATGACGCAGGAAGCCTTCGCGGAATTCCTCGAAGACAACCTCACCGATATCGTTCGCCCGGACGCAGCGTTTCTCATCGACGTTGCGCAGCTGCTGCAGGGGAAAAAGACAGCGCACTTCAAATCCGGCAAGAATCTCCAAAACGGAGCCGTCCAGCTCGAGTACAGCGAAGCTATCGAGACCAGCGGCGGTCGCGTTAACGGCGACTTTCAGGTACCATCGGAATTTTTCATTGGGCTCTGTCCCTTTGTTGGCGCCGCAGGTGTGGAAATGCGCGCGCGCCTTCGCTTCCGCATCGCCGAGGGTGGTAAACTGCACTTCGCGTACATCCTCGATCGTCCGTACAAGATCATCGAGACCGCGTTCATGTTAGCGCGCGAGGAGATCGAACAGAAGCTGAGCCTCAAGGTTCACCTCGGAAACGCGATGGTCGGGCCCGTGAACGATCCGACGGTGCGTCGCTGTTAACGTCCGACATACGCCACGCGGCCAGTCATGACGCCAGAGAAAGCAGAAGTGCTCTACGGACTGGCCGCGCTGATTTTCTTTTCCATCGGAGTTTTCCTCGGCGAGTGGCACGAGCGCCGCCGTGCCCGCCGCCGTTACAAAGACCTCTACCAATGACCCGCTCAAAAGTCGCAGAACAGACGTACACCTTCAGTGAGCTGTGCCGACTCTTGCACCTGCCGCCACCGCGCGCTCGCGAGCTCCAGACGACCGGCGAGCTGCTCGGGCCCGACATCGTGGTTCCTGGCGGCGGCCGCAAGGGCGAGCGCTGGACTGCCACGCGGGTCGCGATGATTCAGCACAAATGGTCCGTCGTGAGTGTGTAGTCTTTTCTTGAATACAGATGCCCGAGCTCCTTCCAGAAGAAGACCTGCTTTCCATCCGCGAAAAGTGCGAATCCGACTGCGATGCGATCGGACTCGATTACCACGAGCACCCAGTTTGGCGCCTCTGCGCCGTCCATGAATTTGTCAGAGCCAGCAAACATGAACCCCAGCAGCAGCAATTCCTATGAAGCCTGATCAACAAGAAATCGCGCGTCGCCTCCTGGACGTCGCTTTGGACACCGGCGCCCATTCTGACCCGGAAAAAGGCATGTGCGTAATGGAGGCCGTCGCCTGGATGGCTGGAGAAAAGTTCTCCGACGCTCCCAGGTGTGCTTGCCCTCTACTCGCGAGCTTCCTCCGCCGACTGAACGACAGGTTGCCGGCTGAGCCGCGGCAGCTGCTCAAGGAATTGATCCCGCTATTGATCGGATCCCGAGGCGGCTATCACACAGTCATCGCCCGTGTATTTCATCTGGCAGACTATTCTGCGCGGGTCTTCGCGCCGTGGGCGCTTGATCGGCTCGGGTACACAGAGGCAGCGGCGAAGCTGAGGGGAATGATTAAAATCACCACGCGCGCGGACGCTGCGGCATGCCGCGAGGCCGCGCGCGAAATTTTAAGTTCTCTTCCAACCCTCGACCGCGCCCTCGACCGCGCCCTCGCCCTCGCCCTCGACCGCGCCCGCGCCCTCGCCCTCGCCCTCGACCTCGACCGCGCCCTCGCCCTCGACCTCGACCGCGCCCTCGCCCTCGACCTCGACCGCGCCCTCGCCCTCGCCCTCGACCGCGCCCTCGCCCTCGACCTCGACCGCGCCCTCGCCCTCGACCTCGCCCTCGACCTCGACCTCGACCGCGACCTCGCCCGCGACCTCGACCTCGCCCTCGCCCTCGCCCGCGACCTCGCCCGCAGCGATAGCGCCGCGACGAACAAACTAGTGAGTTTGGCGATTCGCTGCATCAAGGAAGCAGTCGCCATTCGTAGCCCGGAAGACGATCAGCCTCAGCAGTGATGTTATGAGCGCGCGACGCGTACGCACAATGAAGACTAAGCCCTCTGCCGCTTCTTTATGCGGCCCAGCAAAAGCAACGCGCCGGCACGCGTCGCTGCGTTTGGATTGCCTTCGCCGCGCAGCCACAAATTCACGGTCTGCCGCGTCACTCCACAAACGGCAGCCGCCTCCGTTGGACCGCCGACGCGTTCTACAAGTTTACGCAATTGCTCGGGGAAAGTCATTTCAAAGGAGTCCTTCATGCCGCTGGATCGATTTTGAGCACGCGGGCGAGTTCGGCACGGGAGGCCGCGATGCTCTTTCCTGTTGGCGCATGTTTTTCCAGATGCGCGATTTTCGCGCGAAGGGATTGGGCCTCAAACTTAAGGCTGCCTGGGCGATGTGGTCTGGGCGAATTTTGTTCGTTTCCCCACACGGTCATCGCGAGATCGGCTGCGGACCGAACGTACTCAGCCTTCACTCCTGCAGCGACCGCGGCGGTCATGAAGTCATGGGCATTGGGCTCAGTGCGGCCGGTGGTGTCGACGTAACTTTTGGCGATGCGGATAATCTCGGAGGTGGAATCGGTGGCGTTCATTTTTCGAATTTTCTAGCGAAGGCGGGATTGCCTGTCGATTCGACGACAATGGAAAATCATTTTCCATCAGTCAAGCACTTTTGGAAAATGATTTTCCGGTTCGCATGGCCTCGTTTCGTTGTCAGGCATCTGTCTCCGCGCGCAATTCCCATCCAATTTTTTTGATGGAAACTCAGTCATCACTCGCTCTTCCGGATTTGCCTGGCATGGGAAACGGATGGGAATTGCTCCTGCCTCAGCCAGAGGTCTCGCGTCGCTGCACGGCTGACGTCGCGGTGAAGGTTGCAGAGCAGCGCGAAGCCGTGAAACGTGCGTGCGTACACCTCGGCACGCGGCGAGTTGCCGAAGCCTTCGGCATCTCGCGGGAAGTTGTTCGCGCTCTGCGCAAAGAGGCGATCGTTAACGGAGAGTTAGACCAGTTTAAAGAAGAGGAAGGACGTCGCTGTCATGCGGTCGCGGACCGTCTCCTCGATCGGCTTGAAGATGAGGTCGACAAGGTGCCCGTAGGATCGCTTGCCCTGAACATCGGCATCCTGATGGACAAGGCCCAGCTGCTCACCGGCGCTCCGACTGCGCGTATCCAACATGATCATACGCTCGGAGTCGCGGAGGTTAGCGACTACATAGATTCACTTCCGTCGGTTACACCGGTTCACCCGGAAGTTTCCACCGCCCAAAAGGGCGGCGCGGATTTGGCCGACGTTGAGGTGATCGAACGCACAGCGGATTCGCAGTCCGCTGTGTCTGATACCTCGCCAGAGGAGCGCCAGGAAAACTGGAAGGAAAACGGACGGAATGAGTCGGAAAGGGATCGATCCGGATGACCGACTTACTACCAGATTTCAGCCAGGCGCGCTCCATCCCCAGCTCCAGAGGGGGGCGGGGGGGTCCGCTGTTTCGGCAGGGGGGTCCAACCACCCAATGGGTGATATCGGGAATAATTTTATGGCAATGCGTCCCACCGAGGAGCGCGTGGCCAACATCGCGGCGTAGCGCAGTGGTAGCGCGCCTGGCCCATACCCAGGAGGTCGCTAGTTCAAACCCAGCCTCCGCATCCAGTTTATGAATACGCCCAAAAAAATTTCGCTGGAACCGGACGCCTCGGGACTCTTTTGGGAGAGCCGCGTGAGCTTGGCGCTGGGCGTGTCGCGCAAGGTTCTTGCCGCGCTGCGTGTCCAGTACCTGACGGAAGGCGCCGATGCCGACTTCATCAAAGGCGAATATAACGCGGTCGCTTTGACTGCGCAGGGCCTCGCCAAAATGGACGGACTGCTGAAGGCAACGGAGGATGGCAAAATCGATTTGCTTCGATCCACGCTAGGGAAAACGAGCGGGAAACAAGCCTCAGGTGAGGCGCTAAAGAGGGATGTGCCAGCCGGGCCACCCAAGCGCGACAAGATGCTGGTCGATCGCATCGCTCAGAACGGTCTGCTGCTGCTCTGCGTTTCCAAATCGAGCAAGGCGCTCGTTTGTGTCCGAGTGCGCGACAACTCGAACTTCGCGCCGGGGATGTCCATCGAGGCGATCGAAAGCGGCGACGGCGTGTGGCAGTTTCGAAATCGCCCAGACGGCGACGAGAGCACGGTAGGCAGGCTGCCGCGCGGAAAGGGGAAGTGGTGAATCCGCTGCAAAAAGCCGAAGAGGCGACGAGCGCTCGCGCGCAGATCGCATGGCAAAAGAGACGGCCTGTTTGGACCCGCACCGACACAGCGCGCTGGCTCAACGCGCGTAGCTCGAGCGTCCTTGCGTGGCTTCGCCGCTGCGAAGCGGGATCCGCGCCTGCGCATTCCGAATGCATGGGCCGGTGGCTCCAGACCCACCGCCCTGCCCTATTTATCCGCGCCCATCGCAAACTCGCAGCATGCGTCGGCGACCACGGTGCACGCGAAAATCTCAACGTGCTAGGAGTCCTGCCATGAGTGAATTCCTCGGCCATTGGACGCGCGACTGCACGATGCAGTACCTGAACCGGTTCCCCCTGCCTCCCACGTTCAAATGGGAGCACCGTGACGGCGGGCAGCGCATCGTGCAGCCCAGCCATCGGAACGTTACCGGATACGGAAAATGGCTCCGCGAAACGCCGTATTTTAAAGGCCTGTTTGAACTGATCCATGCCGTCCTTTCGAGCGCACCGGAATACACCGAAGACTTCGGAGAGCCTGAATGGCTGGCCGAAGAAATCTCCAAAATGAAGCTCCGCGTGGAGCAGGAAAAATTACCCCTCACTTAAACTCCTTTTTAGATGGGTGACCCAATGCGTGCCGCATTGGGTCACCCATCACTTACCCATCCAAAAAATGGACTACTTACTACTACCAACCGACATTTTTAGGCAGCATCAGATGCTAAAAAGCACACCAAATGATATCGGAACGTGGTTCCGTGTATTGCTTTTGTGCGGGGTTCAGGAGAACGGCGGACGCATTAAAGACGGTTTGGAGCTCACGAATAATCAGTGGATCCAAGCCTGCGGAGTCACCAAAAGAGACGTGGTCAAGCTCATCGCAAAAGGAAATTTACTTTGCGATGACGCAGAAAAAAAAGGCGATTTAATCGTCTGGGGCTACCCGTTACACTTTGAAACTCAGTTAAAAGCAAAACGTGAATGGGGACGAGCTGCAGCCGCCAAACGTTGGGATTGCGACCATGGGTCACCCAATACGAGACCCATTGCGAAACCTAATGCTGAATCTATTACGGGACCCACTCCCACACCCATTAATGAACCCATTGGGTCACCCAATACGGAACCCATTGGGTCACCCAATGCAAAGAGAGGTAAGGTAAGAGAAAGAGAGAATAAAGACAGTAATACCACCAAACCCCTCAACGCTGACGCGATTGAGGAAATCTATTTGGCGTATCCAAAACACGTCGGGAAAAAAGCAGCTCTCAAAGCGATTTCTAAAGCTCTTCAGCAAATCGACGCCAAAAGCCTTCTCGATCGCACAAAAGCATTCGCCGCGGCTGTCGCCACCTGGCCCAAAGCGCGGCTTCAGTTTCGGCCAGATCCGGCGAGTTGGTTCAACGCAGGGAGGTACGAGGACGATCCCCGGGAGTGGGAGGATGAAAAAAAACCGCGCGTTCATCCGCTCGGCGGCGAAATCGATCCTAACTTTGATTCTTCAAAACCAAACGCACACACCGGCGGAGTGCCGCTCGCAAACTGATGAGCACTTCACCCAGTCAAGACGTGCTGCACGTCAGCAGACAGGCCCGGAAAGACGAAGCCGAATTGTTCTCAATCGAGGCTGAGGATTTTCTGCTCTCCTCGGTTTTGATCGACGAAACAGGAAAGGCGTTCGCGATCGCGCAACAGGTTGGAATCAAACCGAATTCATTTCACATCCCCGCCAACCGCGTCGTGTGGGAATCGATTTCGGATCTGTGGAGGCAGGGCCAAATCGCCGACCTCGCGACCGTCGGCATGGATCTAAAAACGAAAAGTCGTTTGGATGAAGTAGGAGGGTACGCGTATTTGACCACGATCAGTGGCCGCATGCCGACCGCGATGCAGGTCCGATATTACGCAGAAACGGTGAAGCTGCTTTGGGAGTGTCGCTATGCCATCACGCTTGCGTCGGTCTTCATCAAAACGGTCAACGAGCTCGAGGGACGCGAGGCGTTCGTCAAAGCTGCAGGAGAACTTGGAAATCGCCTAATCCGCCTCGGCCGGCGTGATACCTCGCAAACCCTGAAGGAGCTTTACTCCTCGGTCGAAGAAGAGGCGCGCGCCCGCAACGAGGGCACCGTTGACAAGTCGAGTTGGATATCCAGCGGCATCCCGAAATTTGATGAACAGGCGAAGCGCTTCGGCTCTGCGCGTGAAGACCACTTTATCGCGTTGGCTGCTGGATCAGGTCATGGAAAAAGCGTGGGACTGCGGCAAATCGCCGGAGCGGCGCTGCGCGAAAAGAAAGTTGTCCTCAGTTACTCCCGCGAAACCAGCACTGCGGGCTTCATCGAAATGCTGGTCGCCGCGCAGCTCGGCTTCGATCTGAACAAACTCGAGTGGCAGCCGAAGGACCGGATGGCTTTGTTCTACGAAGAATGCAAACGGCAGCGCGAAGAGTGGGCCGATAAATATCTCTTCTGCGTTCAGAACGAGCCGGCGACGCCACTCATCACTGTCGAGGATTTGTGCGAGCACACGCGAGCATTCGTCCATCTACATGGGGTGCCTGCAGTGATACTGGTCGACTACCTCCAGATCTTCGATGCGCGCAAACGCATCGGGGGCCAAAACCGCGAGGCGACGGTTGCCTATGTCAGCCACACTTTGCAGGCGCTCCAGCGCGAGCTTGGCATGGTGATGGTTGTGGCGGCTCAGCTCAACGAGTCCGGCCTGAACGAAATGCGCCAGCTCAAGCGCGATGAAAAGGGAAAGGTGATTCACCGGCTACCAAAGCCCGGAGATTTGCGCGAGACGCAGGCACTTTATCACGACGCGGACCGAATGATATTTCTGTATAAACCGGCCGTCGACTGCTGTGACCGTGATCAAACAAGCCCATCCACGCTTAGGCCTGAAGTCTGGTGGTTTCAGGAGAAGCGTCGCCGCGGTGGTATCCAAATCGTGCGCACCTGGTTTGAAAAGCAATACACCCGGTTTGTTGCGATCGGCCAAGAGGAGATCACTGCCGGCGAGAAAGCCGCGGCAGCCGCGGCTAAGACCATGCCGTCACCGGGCCGAATGACCAAAGCGGATTTTATGAGATCAGGCCTGTCATGATCATTTGGATACAAGACCCACGCGACCAGACCAAACTCATGATCACGATCGGATCGTACTTTGTGCGCAATCATCCGGACGGTCAATCGGTGTGGATCGAAGACAAGCACGGCGAAGGCATGCAGGTCTCGAACGCCTCGCTCGAGGCCTGGCTCAAGAAACTTTGGCTTCAAGAATTCTAAAAAATGAACACCCCCACTCTCCCTCAAATCGCCATCGGATATATTCGAGGGCATCAAGTAGCCGGAAAGTTTATGGAATCGCTCCTAGCGACGACTCTCTGGGATGAGCATAATTGGAAGATCATCCAAGGGAGAATCGCAGCCGTGCAGTGCGCGCACTACCTCAACGTGGGGCGCAACGTGATCGCGAAAAAGTTCTGCGATGAATTTGCGAGCGAATGCGAAATATTCGTCGCTCTCGATACCGATCACAGTTTCACGCCGCAACAGGTCATGCACCTCGTCTCTCTAGTCGATCCGATAACCAGCCCTGTTGTGAGTGGGCTTTACTACGCGTGCGATGAACTCGGGAACCAAGTCCGCCCTGTCGTGCTTCGCAGAAAGAGCGACGGAAGTCTAGATACTCAGTGGGAGATCCCGCCGGATTGTATGATCGAGGTCGACGTCGTAGGCATGGGTTTTTGCGCGATACACCGCGACGTACTACTGGGGATTCGTAATCTCGCTGGAGATCATTGGTATGATTTCGATGAAACCGACCGCGGGGATTTCATGCCGGAGGACAATGCTTTTTGCCGGCGTGTGAAGGAATATCTAGGGCTACCAATTCACGTGCACTCCGGGATTGAGATTGGTCACGTGAAGACAGTTGAAATTTCCGGAAAGGATAAACGACGTGCAGACCGTGCGCAGAAGGGATTGGCACCATGACCACCCACCCCAGCGCCAGCGACGTGATGCAAAGAGCGGAGAAGGCTGTAGCAGCACTACAAACCGAAAAGGAACTTCGTGCGCTCTACTATCGCGAAGACCCGGTTACGGCTTCAGAACTCGCCGCCATCATCGCCCGACACTTCGAGGATGCGCAGCTAATTATAGACACTGCTAAAATGCCAGTGCGCCGCGAGCCGACAACTCCAGCGGAATACTGCGAAGCGATCATTTCTGCCGCTCAAGATTGCGACGCCAAGAGCGTGCTGCACTTCGCAATTGGATGGGCCGCGCTCGCCGCCACTGCGCCGAAGAGTCTATCGACGGAAGGGCTCAAGCCGGAAGGGAAATAACATGAAGACGAAACAACAAAGCATCGGAAAAGAAAAAGCCATCGCCCTTCACGACTCCAAGTGGTGGGTGGGCAAGTCTCCAAAAGAGATCGCGAAGTTTCAGCTATTCACGGCTGAACTATGTATGCCGTTTGGAGTGTTCCACGAAGCCCTCGAAGCTGCTCTTGGTCGGCCCGTGTGGACGCACGAGCTGGGACTAAATTTTGACGGACTCGTGCAAGAACTACTCGGCGAACGTGACGCGCCGACGATGGAAGAAATCATCAACCTGATCCCAGAAGAGAAACGGATCATTGTCACCACATGAAGACGAAAACGAAACGCATCAAAGCGAAACGGATGTATGCGCCGATAAGCAAATCACGCAATATAGGCTACTGGTGCGCGAATGCTCACAGTGTAGAAGGCCTGGCGAACGTCCCCGTGGCCGTACTCGACGTGTCCGACGAGGCCGCGCTGATTGAGCAGGTGGCACGTGCCTTGCATGGTGGAAGCTGGACGTACGATGTTGGAGAAGAGTTCACCCGCGAACCATATCGCGACAACGCCCGCGCCGTTCTCGAATCGCTCGGCATCATCAAATCAAAGTCACGCAAATGAAATCTGAAAAAGACAAGAGCATCGAGCTAGCGAACCAGATTCAGGCCCGCGAGTTCCTTGAGCGCAAAGGCTACGCAAAAGTGCCGTGCATATGCTGCAACGGAACAGGTGAGGCGCTTGGTCACTACTGCGTCCCCTGTAATGGGACTGGCTACAAATGGAAAGCGCCGATTACCAAATGAACACCAAGCCGCGAAGCCGCACGAAGACGATTGTGCGTTGGGTGAACTATGACCCGCTGCGGGACCGTATTGGCGATGGGTTGCTGTATAAATCGAAGCCGCCTGCCTTCGTGTTCTCTGCACTATCCGAGAAAACATGCCGCGTTCTCATCGAAGTGCCCATCACGCTGCCCGCACCGAAAAAGAGGAGGGGGTTGTGAAGAAACGACTCATCCCTCTACGTACTCTCCCGGTTAACTGGCTTGAGATTAGCCAGCAAAGCGGCATCAAGTGCGGCAGGCTCTGCCACCATAAAGTTCTAGGCTGGGGTGTGCAGAATGCGAATAGAAATGGGCCTGACTTTGGCTGCATCACCCCGCCGAAAATGCAGGGCGAAGAAACGCACCTGCGGATTCACCGTAATAAATGGCAGTTCTATAAATTAGCACAATGACCCCGACCCAGACCAAGGCTGTCCGCGAGCTGATCGACTCTGCAAAACAGCATATCGAGATTCTTCGCGCCCTAGGATTCGAGCCGCAGGCATTGTTAGCTCGTGTTGCCTCTGCGGAAGCGGCGCTCCCAGAGGAAAACAACGGTGGCGTAGAACTATCTGATGATATGGCAGCGAAGATGATCCAAAGCGGATGGCCAATCCGCAGAATACCATGAGCGAATCCGCACCATATAAACACTGCGAACGCATCGGACCGTTCATCGCAGAGGAATACTATCACGTTTCCGTCGATGGATACCGCGTGCCGTTCATCAAGTTGGTTCCAATCCACGGCGGAGAGAATGATGGCAGAATCGAAGTTAGGCTGAATGAAACTTCTATCTATATTTTCAACGACGATCAACAGCTAGACGTGATGCTTCATTTGCTTGTATCAGCGATGAAAACAGCCGCGCAAACTGCGCCATCTAGCGACCCACTCTATCATTTCAAAACGAAACTAACGCAGCTATGAACCCCACCCCCGAAGGCTCACCCGCCGACAGGCTAATCGCCGATAGGCACATCGCCGCAGACAACACAGACGCTCGCGTTGCGGCGAAATCTGAAGAGAAACCAATTCAGCAATGGACTCAGGATTTCATTGAGGAAATGCGGAGTTGGTCGCCTGAGCGCGAAGAGATAAAGCGCCTCCAGGGCGAGCTGGCTGCGGCGAAGCTGCAATCAATGCAAGACGCCTCCAAGGCGATGAAGCTGCAGAAGGAGTGCGACTCACTCTCTGTGGACCTCGCCGCCGCGAACCAGCGAATCGAAGAGCTTCAGAAAGACGTGAACCGCTTTCGCGATCTCGCGTATGAAGGTAGCGAGAAAATCAGCAAAGCCGAGGCCGAGAACGCGCGGCTGCGTGGGCTGGTCGAGAAATACGGTGCATTCGAGTCTCGCTTACTCAGTTACTTCGGCAACGGCGGTCTGTTTAATCCAGAGCTGATGGAGCATGACAAAGTCCGTAACCTGTTGAGCGACTTTCTCGACACCATCCGCGAGACCAAAGCAGCACTCACCACGCCCGCCAAGGTACACTAATTCGATGTTGAGACTGTCGCGCGCGCGTTCCGTGTGCCGAAACATTTGGTGCAATGTTCAGCGGCCAAGCCCGACGAAACCAAAGCGCCATGAGCGCTAAGAAGTGATGAACTTCAAATTTGAGCGTTACATAAAACCGAATAAACGTCGCACGAAGCGCGAACACGGAACGCTCGCTCTGCTCGAAATCGGCCAAGTCGCAATAATCACAGGCTTCAATGCACGCCTGAGAGCACGCCAAATGATAATCACCCGACTCAAGAAACACCATGAAGAAGTCTACTCGTGGGCAGAAACGCCGAACGGAGACTACGCAATACGAAAGGACGCGCCATGAGCGACCCACTTGACCGAGAGATCATAAAAGTCCTGCGTCCAATTGATCCGCCATCACCGCATTCAGACGGTGAGCTATACGCAACCCACGAAGGCATACTTAAATTCGCGGGGGCAGAGTTTCGCGTTTATCAACTCAACGATGGCCAGCGTGTTTTTGACGCTTCAGACATTGAACGCTTTTTCTCCCATGAGCACTCCGACGGATGAGGCGGTGAAGGCCGCGAACTGACCATTCAACCCATTTTCCAACGATCAACATCATGTCCTCCTCCAGCCCATACAAAGTACGAATCTGCCAAGTCGAAGAAACGCGCAATGACGACGCATCAACCGGGTATTACCCAGACGTGAGCCAATTTCCTGGCGTCACTTTCATCGACGGCTGCCCGAAACTTCACAAGTCAGTCTCTAATGTATCTTCCCACGCGACAGCAGTGACGCAAATTTTACTCGGAGGCCCGGCAGCAGGTCTTGTCGCGTCAATTGTGGTCTGCGAACTCTTCGAGTTCATCGGGCCTGCGCGGCCACTCGATAGCACGATAGATCAGAACCCGTATGGCCTAAACGGTGGGCGCACGCTCGAGCCGTCGGCATCCGCTTGGGACATCGAAAACATTTCTGCAGGAGAAACGACCCAGGTTTGGGATGAGTCGGCGATTACGCAGGAAACAAAGCGGATCGAGCGCGACAACATCCTTGCATTTGGAGGACTGCCCGATCCCGGGATGCCTGCGTATTTGATAATGGGGGCAACGCAGAGTCGCAACTTTGTTCGAGTTGGTTCATCCGTAACAGGTCAAGTTACGAATGCTAGGCTGACCTACGACGTCCTTGGCGCGGTGTGGTCCACCTCGTACAGCACGCCCACGGTAGCGCAAACAGGCGTTGCCATGGTCTCGTGGCTCAAGACTAACGGCATCACCTACAATGCGGGAGATCTCGGAGACATTATCCGGGCAGCAGCGAAGGCGAACGGAATGAATCACGACCATTCCGCTTCGATGAATGCGCTCTACGCGAAATACGGCTCGCCCGTTACGCCCGTTCCAACACCTCCCGCTAACACCACAACCTCAACTCCAGCACAAACGCCAGTGAGCACTACAACCAATTCAACCGCTCCAATCGTCACGAAATTCACCGGATCGAATGCATGGTCTGATTCAGCCACGCCAACAACAGTGACCTGGGCTGGTACCGGTGTCAGCGCGATCCTCACGGACGCAGCCGGGGTCTCGATGCCCGTTTCACCTTCGGGAAGCATGGTTATTGATACACTCGAATCTAACGGCTCCACATGGACTCTTGTTCAGATTGCGGCAGACGGGACGAAATCAGATCCGCGCCCGATCATTCTGCACGGTAAATTCAATGCGGCGCAGAAGGCACAGGCATCGTCGCCGACAACGGTGACCCCATTGCCTCCAACCCCCGACCAGAAATGCACCACGATCGCGACGACGCTCGGGCTCACTTATGCAAACGGATCATTCAGTGGAGTGACCCCAGCCAAGGTGGCTCCTCTGTCTGCCGCACTTCAGCAAGCTAGCCTTGTGTGAAGCCGCATCCAAAAATCAACTACACCGGTCTATGGTGGATTCTCGGCATTTCGTTTGCTGTAATGCTGGTCAGCTTTCCGATTAATTTCTATTATTCGGAAGAGCTCGCCGGGGATATCCAAACCGCCGACGTCATCCTCACCTTTCTGGCTGTGCTCTATTGGGCCGGCTGGCCCGGGCATTAAATGAGCGACTCAGGCAAAGCGAAACTCACCTGGACGAGGCATCCGGTCATTCCGATGCCTACGCGCGAGCAACTTCTCGCGCTTGTCGAGCAGCATGGTCCGGAATTGGGACGTGATAAAATCGCCCAGATTCACCACATGCGCGAAGCTGCGATCGAGGCTGAGAAGCGCGATCCGCTCCACCACGGGTTTGAACCGGAATCGTTTAAGAAGGCGCGCTCTCTGCTCTCGACGTATGACGAGCTCCTAATCGCTGGAGCAAACCGTGACGGTAAAACCGAATTCGCGGCGAAGTACTGTGTGGAAAACCTAGTTAACAACGAAAATAGACTTGGGGCTTTTTTTCATTCGAGTGAGCAATCGAGCATCCGTCAGCAGCAGAGCCGGGTTCATCGCTTCCTGCCTCCAGAATGGCGTGATATTGGAAAGCTAGGCTCAGACATCTACGTCAAGTTCACTAAAACCGGCGGCTTCGGTGGGTACCAAACATTCATCCTGCCGAATGGAAGCCAAGGCATGTTTTTCAACTATAAGCAGGACGTGAAGGTGATGGAAGGTTACGCACTCGATATCGTGTGGTTTGATGAGCTTGTGCCGATTGAGTTCGTCGAAGCGCTGGATTTCCGCGTCGACAGAGACCGCCCGCTAAAAGTTATTCTGACCTTCACGCCGGTCACTGGGTACACACCTGTGGTGGCGAAGTACGTTGCTGGTGGCAAAATCATCGAGACTCTGCTTGCGAAGCTTTTGCCGCAGGACCGAATTTTGGTCAAAGGCTGCCCGCCCGGGCACATGCCTTACGTCATGCACAGCAGTCGCCCGAGCTCGGCAGCGCTCTTCTTTCATTGGGGCATGAACCCGTACGGTGCCCACGCCGAAGTCGCAAAGAAACTTGAAGGTGCACCGCTCGAAAAGAAGAAGATCCGCGGCTATGGCTGGGCGGATAAACTCATCGGCTCCGCTCTTGCCGAATACGAACCGCTGCACCGTATCCCCCGCGATCAGTTCAACGAAATCGCAAAGAAGGGCGTCGCGCGATACTGCGTCATCGATCCAGGTGGAACAAAGAACTGGTTTATCAAATGGTACGCATGCACGCCGCAAGGATGGACAATCGTGTACCGCGAGTGGCCGGACCAGCAACGTTACGGCACATGGGCGCTTCCTCCCACAAAAGCCGAGCAGCTCGACTGGCGCCCAGGAGAAGCGCAGCGTCTTGAGGCAGGCCGGGGGATGGACGCTTACAAGCGGCTTATCCTTGAACTCGAAGGGTGGCGTTTCGATGAGCGGAGCCAGATTTGGGATGGTTCAAAATCGGAAACGATCGAGCGCCGTCTAATTGACCCACGTATGGGTGGCCAGGCTGCGCCCGGCAAAGATGAAGGAACGAGTATCGTCGATCTACTGGCCGAAGAGACCAAAAATGACCGTGGGCAAGTTGTGCTTCCGTCAATGTTCGTTGAAGAAGCGCCCGACTCGCATGTGCAGGAGTCGATCCAGTTGCTCCAAAAAGCCATGGGATGGGACCGTCAAAAGCCGTATAGCGCGGTGAATTGTCCCAATTGGTTCGTCGTCGACGATCTTCTGCAGAGCCACCTTTGCTATTCGGAATTCACTGGGCTAGGGACGCTCAAGGATGCTCTTAAAGATATCATCGATCCAGACCGATATTTTATCAAAAGCGGCTTCGGGTTTGTGGAGCCAGAAATGTTCCGCACCCGTCGCGCAACCTATTACTGATGCCGCCCCTACTTCCCAATCGCAGATGGCTCACGCGTAAGATGGTGATTTCCTTCGTCGGCTCATGGCGAGAACTCCAGCGCTTAGAAGATGCCGGCAAGCTCGTCCCGGAGTACCCTGCCGGCATTAAGCACAAGCGGTACGTCCGTGCCCAGGTCCTCGCCGCGGTCGAGCGAAAGTAAAACAGGTTATTGACCCGCGTTTTTTGGCCATCATGTCGGATTTCTCATGAAGGCCATTTTAGACGAAACGATCAAGGAGCTGCGCGATGAGCTCGAGCAAATCGCGGCCAATGGTACGGAGGTGTGGTGGCGTCAAGAGCGAGCGCGTGAAGTGCGTTTTAACGAATGGGCCGGACAAAGTCCCGATGGCCGAAAGCATGGAGATGCGATGGATGGCGATGCGCTTCCATTCGAAGGCGCCCCGGATAACCGTATCCCTTTAGCGGATACAGCGATCAATGAGAAAGTGGCGATCGCCAAGCGTGCATTCTTCCGCGCGCTTCTTCAGGCCAAGCCGATTTCAACATCGGATTCTGCCCGGGCAGGAAATGTGAATGCGCTCCTCAGCTGGCTGCGTGACCGGTCTATGCGCGAAGAGCTGGAGACCGAGGTGGAACTGAGCGCGCAATACCTTTTCGGGGACGATCCCGCGG
>Ga0068856_100000556_pt1 | contig 41006 bp, 38 predicted proteins | sample KBSCornC62_FD_66595 | JGI IMG/M metagenome (GOLD analysis project Ga0068856, IMG submission 66595) | Corn rhizosphere microbial communities from Kellogg Biological Station, Michigan, USA - KBS Corn C6-2 | ecosystem: Host-associated > Plants > Roots > Rhizosphere > Soil ...
TTGCTCCGGCATCAGGTCTAGGTGCCGGGGTGGCCCAAATCGCCGGGCAGTTTTGGCGGGTAGCCAGGCCTAATGATCCCGTCGTGGCCGCGCCCGAACTTCCCAGCATTTGAAATCTAAAATTTCTTATGACTAACTACAGCTCAGAAGCCTATGCACCTTCCGGAGAGCTTTGGTGGAAACTTCGGATTCGGCCCGGCACAAAAAAAGCTAAATTTGGAGCCGAACCACAGCTGGCTTCTTGGCTCATGTTCAACGCACAAGTCGGCGATATTCTCACGATGAGGAAATTGCGGGAAGTTTTGGGAAATTCTAAGGAACCCAACGCAGACGAACATTTAAATCGACGGTTTCGAGCCCTGCGAAAATATGGGTGGAGCATCCTTTCAGCCCGAGATGCTTCGGAGCTTAAGCCCGATCAATACCGTCTTGATAAAATTGGCTCTCCAATTTGGTTGGGCAGTTCAAAATTCGCCAAAAAAGGTCTATCAGCAAAGATACGACGTGAAGTTTTTGATAGGGACGGTTGTCGTTGTTTGGTCTGTGGAATCGGTGCTGGCGAGTCATATCCAGAACAGCCAGCAAAGAAAGCACGGCTGACCATCGGCCACGTTGTGGCTGACGCATTGCATGGCCTCAACCATCCGGCAAACCTGCGGACGGAGTGTTCATTATGTAACGAGCCAGCCAAGGAGCAGGCCGGGCGAACCGAGTCGGCAACCGAAATCTGGCCAAAGATTCGGGACTTGCCTCGATCGGAAAAATCTCGTTTGCTTTTTTGGATCAACCAAGGCCAGCGCAGCCGTGATGAAGTTGACCGGCTTTTTGATCAATACCGAGCGCTTCCGGCATCGCAACGTGATGAGATTAAGGCAAAGCTTGAGCGGGCTGTAAATAAGAGCGGACGTTTGGCGTAGTCGATTTCTGACGCCAACCAGCCCGCCTTGAACTCATCGTGGTCCGGCTAGACAAGGTTAGTTTTCCAATCTATGTTTTCATCTATGAAGTCAGTCATTGATGATCCAGAGGCAACCGAGCAAAAGCTGCGTGATGCTGGCTTTACTATCGGCCTATGCGAAGATGGTTTCCTTGTGGACCTCATCACCCGTCGCCCAAGCCGGATGGAAATAGCCGAAGTTTTGGGCTGTGAAACCGAAGATTTGAAACAGACACAACGCGGCGTCCTTGTCAGGTAGGCAGGCCAGTTATCTTCGGACAGTTATTAGAGGATTAAACAAGGTTAAGGGCGACAGCGGGGCCGGCCTAAAGGCCGGCTCCCGCCGCCGCCCCTTTACCACGTTCAGTTCACCCGATCCGCTTCCTTGATGATCAGGCGCTTGTCCCGTTCTTCCCAGCGTAGCACCTTCAGCGTGACTTGCTGGAGTTCCGGCAGCTTCGGAAACTCCACGACGGTGTCGCCGTCGAGTTTCACTTTGCCGTCCTTCAGCTCCGGGTATTCCTCGAATACCGCCAAGCCAGGTTGCAACGCCAGTTCATGCCGGATGCACACGACTTTGCCCGAACCGTCCTTGCGGTTGAATGCTTTCGCCGTGCTCGACATGACGATGCCGCGGACGATCAAGCCGTTCAGCTTGTCGGCCTGCGCAACTGGTTTTGTGTCTGTAGCCATAATTTTATTCCCTCCTTTCTATTGATGATGATTTCCCCGCTGCCTTTATAGCGACCATCCAGCGCAGCGGACAAAACTAGCTGGTCGAACAGTTCCCGGTATGGGATCTGAAATTTGATGGTGCGGGCCTTGCCGTTCTGGCGGATCACTGCCATGCAGGCCCAGTGCCAGAACCGCTCATCCATCGTGTAGGAGGCGCGCCTGCGCGGCTCTTTAAGCGAGATGGTCTTGGGTTTGGGTGGCAGTGGCTTTAGGAAGCCCTTGGTGGTCTGGAATACGCGCAGCCGCTTCCGCTTCAGCACCCACGCCGGCAGTTCGTCAGGCTTCGTCACATATTTCAGGAGATAATGAAAATCCGTGTTCTTAATGCGCTGGACCTTCACCCAGCCCAAGCCCCACAACTCCGCCAGCAGTTCTTTAGGCAGAAAACGATGCGTCAGGAAAACCGCGTGGTAATGCACCCAGCCCGATTCATGGAATTCCACCTTGATGCAATACGGGGCATCAATGACGTAGATTTTGCCCTCATGCTCGACGCCTTGCCGGAGTTGGTAAAACAACTTGCGCAACCAGTCGCGGCTGTCCTCAAAGGCAGTTTCTTCATCGCCGTAATTCTTCGGGTCGAGTGTGAACGTGAGAAACAGCTTGCCGCCCACATCGGGCAGACGATCCCAGAACCGGGCCAGCGCTTTGTAAATGCCTACCGGATGGAACCATGAAGCCGGAATGAATTCCTTGATGGTCTGCTCATGATTGGCGGCTGATGCCGGCAAGCGTTGGTCCCCACCCCCACCTCCTTGGCTTTCACGTTCTTCGCGTGGAACCCCAATGTAATTCATAGCAAGTCCTCCGGGATAATGAGAACAGGGCGCTTGGGCTTGAATTTGAGCGTCGAGTCCAGGATGTAGGTCCGAACGAACGGCCCCGGCTGAAATGGCACTGTTGCTTTTAGCGGTTCCTGGAGGCGCTTCTGCCGGTAAGCCTCGACTTGGGCCAGGAATTCCTCGGCGGTCAGCCACAGCCGACGCCCTTCCAAGACGTGATTAACGCAATCCTGGATTTTCTCCTGAGTGGGGATACCGCTTTGCGTGCCTGCGGGCCAGAGTGGACAGCCGGCGCAGGTGCAGGGTTGATTCTGTTTTGGAGCGCAGATCATACGCTCCAATCCGGTTTGGAATGTTCCTTCAGGAAGCGTTCCAGTTCACCAACCCAAAAAATCGGCCGATAGGTGACGCGGCAGGGACGCAGCAGACCGCGCGAGGTGAGCCGGTCGAGCGTGGCAGGACTCACGCCCAGCGCCTTCGCCGCTTCGATGCGGTTCAGGCCCAGCTTGGGCGCATGTTCAATCTTGTGATCTTCCATGCTCCCATTTAATCAGGGAGCACGGTTGATTAACTACACGGTGGAAAAATAGTTGACCGTATAATTATTTGGTTTTCCGGGGAGCCCCAGGCTTTTTAAGCCGAAGTTTGATTTCATTACAAAGCCGGTTGAGTTGTTCCAAATCCTGAATTTCAATCCAATAGACATGACTGAATTTTTTCAACCACTCCCATAAATGGTTCCTGGTTTTGGGTGGATTAGCCTTCAACATTTCATCAACTTCTGGCCACGCCAACAAAAGCATCTCATAGGTGCGCCGAAGCTTGAGCTTCTTTTCCCCCACCATTTCACCCTTCTTGTTAAGAAACCCACACGATCCTTTGGCAACTCCGGTATGGTATTTCGTGACCGCATCAACATCCCACTCGACAGCCTTCTGGTGCCATTCCGCCACGACTTTTTTCGTAGTGTTCTCCATCTTGCTCAATTCCTTCTGAATAGCTCCCATCGCTGTCTTGCAGTTGTTTTTTTCCTTTATTTGAGCAAGCCTTTGTTCAAGCCAAGCATCTCCGAACATCATTCGGTAAAGTTCAGCCTCGTGCCGTTTCTTTAATTTTGTTAGCCCGTCTTTTTCTAGAAATACATCAACTTCCTTATCAAAAAAACTCTGACAGCGTTCACCCATAGAAAAAACCGCACCCAGCTTTTCCCAGTCAATGTCCATCGCTCTTTTCGCGCCCGCTATAGTTTTCGCCTTTGATTGTTCGCGTTTGTTTTTAAACTTCACAACCTCAGATATCGGGGAGAACAGCTTGTATATGGTCCGCCTCTGCAACTCGAAAATATGATAGCAATAATCTGGTAGCAGTTTTTTGTGATGCTTTGCATCTGGCCGCCCCATGATGACCCATTTAAGTTCCGTTTGCACCGGCCCCCATCGCTCCATAAATGCCTTGTGAAAAAGCATCTTTCGGAGCTTTTCTTGTGCTTTGTTTACCAAAGCCTGATCAGGCCCGCTGTGATTTAGACTCATTGTGTCCCTTTGTTTCGCTGTTTGATTGTTTATTAAATGAGACCTTTTGCGCCATCGCAACTGAATGCTGATCCCGGAGGTGCCCGTAAACCCGCATTGCCAGTGCGCCGCCGTCCTTGTGACCAAGCCAGCGGCTCACAGTCGGAATATCAACACCGGATTCGATGCAAAGTGTCGCAAAAAGATGACGCAAGTCGTGATGCGTGATTCGGGACATGCCGACCACGCTCGCGGCCCGATCCATTGACTTTTGACATTCGCGAACCTGCATGACTGTATCCTGCTGTTGAACCGCCGCACGCTCTGTTTTCAACCGCTCCAGCATCTGGCGCATATCTGGAATCATAGGCACACGCCGGACGCTCCAGTTCTTTGTGCCGGTCTCGGTATCGCCCCGGACCAAGATTTCACTCTTTTCAAAATCGCAGTCCGCCCAGGTGATGTTTGCCGCTTCGCCGATGCGAAAACCACCGAAAGCCAGAAACCGCACCATGTCGGCGCAGTTCTTTGAATCACGTCCCCCACCCTTCGCCAGTTCATGGACGAACGCCTGGAATTGTTCAAACGTCGGCAGCGTCAAAGTTTTTAAACGCACCCGCGCCCGCTTCAGCCCGATGGCCGGATTCCGATAGAGCGACCCAGCTTCAACGCCAATCTGGAAAATGCCTTTTAGGATGCCCAAGGCCGCATTGTAGCGGGACGGCGAATAGTCATTCCCGAAGCGCAACGACCACGCCTTGCAGTCCGCCTCATTGATTTTGCGGATGTCTGCCACCTCGACTCCCGGCCATGATTTGACAATCGCGTCCAAAACTTCCCCACGATACTTCTTGCTCGCCGGCTTCAACAAATGGCTGGCTTTGGTTTGCTCGCGGTAGAGTTCAAGCGCCTGTCCGAAGGTCATTTTGCCCTGGGATGTCTGCTTTTGACGCTCGGCAGCTTCGCGCTCTGCTTTCTCTACATCGGCCAGACGCAGCTTGGCCACGGAGATCAGATCAGTCTTGAGGCTCTTGCGGATGAGCTTGCCCTTAACCCGCAACCGGGCATAGTAGGTGCCCGATGGAACGTAGCGAATTAGATTTGAATACTGGGTTTTCTGCCAATCTTTATCAGATTTGGCAGCCTGTGTCCCTGCTTGCATCTCATTCATGCAAACAGTATACAAAACCAGTATCAAAAAATCAATTCCGCATTTTTAAAACTCACGAAAGCATTGATTTTATTGTATTGCTCCCGTAGCTCAAATGGATAGAGCAGCGGTTTCCTAAACCGTTGATCCCAGTTCAATTCCGGGCGGGAGCACCAAAAACTTTTCCCATTCACACCCGGCCGATCCACGAAGCCTCGGTGGCCAATTATTCATCAAGACGACAGATATACATCGGTGGGCTTGACAGCAAAGATGACCGCGTTAAGGTTGCCCCATCGGCCGCAACGCGAAATCAGGATGCGTTGCGGGGCATTCAAAGTTAACCACCGACACAGGAAGGAGAAAACTTATGAGCCAATATGTTGATTGGGAAATGCAGGGAACCGAATACGTCAACTGCAACTGCGCCTGGGGCTGTCCCTGCCAGTTCAACGGCACGCCCACTCACGGCAACTGTCAGGCGACCGGATTCGTTCAAATTGACAAAGGCCACTTTGGCAAGGTTTCGCTGGACGGCTTGCGTTGGGGCATCATGGGTGCGTGGCCGGGGGCGGTTCATCTGGGCAATGGCAGATTCCAAACGATCATTGACGAGCGCGCGAACGCCGAGCAACGACGCGCCATTGAAACCGTCTCGCACGGCGGTGAAACCGAGCCGGGCAGCCTCATCTGGCAGGTCTTCTCCACCACCATCACCGAATTCCTGCCGACGCTTTACAAGCCGATTGATCTCGCCATTGATTACCAGGCTCGCACCGCCCGCGTGAACGTGCCCGGCGTCGTCGAAAGCTCCGGCGAATCCATCCGCAATCCCGTCACCGGCAAGCCGCATCAGATCCGCACCATCCTGCCGACGGGATTCGAATTCACTGAAAGCGAAGTCGTCAGCGGCAAATCCAAGGTGAATGGCGCCATTCCGATGACCCTCGATGGCTCCCACGCGCACATCGCGCACATCCACTGGAGCACGCGCGGCGTTGTCCGCTGAACGCAGACAAAATCCTCCGATGGTCTCCTCCGGAAATACGACAGCAACCGGACGCACCGCCTTTGAATCCCTGTTGCTCCGCGATCGCTGGCTGATCGGCGGGGCGCTGGCCGCCACCATCGTGCTGTGCTGGGCGTGGATTGTGCCGATGGCGGTGGATATGTATGGCGAAATGGACGGTTCCTCCGCCTGGATGATGACGCGCCATTGGGATTTCACCCATCTCACGCTGCTCTTTGCGATGTGGGTGGTAATGATGGCGGGCATGATGCTGCCCTCGGCCGCACCCACGCTTCTGCTCTATGCCGGGGTGATCCGCAAAAGTCCCGAAGGCGGTCGCGTTCAGGCGCACGTGTATGCCTTCGCGGGAGGTTACCTGCTCATCTGGACGGCGTTCAGCCTCGCGGCCACGGTGCTCCAACGCGTGCTTGCCCAAACCCTGTTGCTCTCGCCAATGATGGAAATTCGCGCCGGCTGGTTTGCGAGCGCCCTGCTGATTATCGCCGGCATTTATCAATTCACCCCGTTCAAGCGCACCTGCCTCGAATCCTGCCGGTCGCCGGCGGCCTTCATCGCGCAACACTGGCAACGCGGGGTGACGGGCGGCTTTCGGCTCGGCGTGACGCACGGACTTTATTGCCTGGGCTGCTGCTGGGCGTTGATGCTGCTCCTGTTTGTCGGTGGCGTGATGAATCTGTGGTGGATCGCGGCGCTGACGATTTTTGTGTTGGTCGAAAAAGTCGCGCCGCTGGGGGTGCAGGGTGGAAAACTTTCGGGCTTCCTGATTATCGCCATGGGGATTTTCAACCTCGTGAAGCAATACTACCGATAGCGAAATACGCGCCGGCCACGCCTGATTCAAGGCATCGGCCAATGGGCGCGATAGAAGCGGAAGTGGGCCGTTGAATTCGTATCCTGAAAGAGTAGCACGCCATTCGTGCCCGTGTAGCCCGAGCCGATGCTCGTCCAGTTCGCCAAATTCGTCGAGGCATCAATGCCAAAGCCAACCATCGGCGTCGAAGTCAGTTTGACCGTGAAAAACCCATTCGTGCCAAAACCATTCGCCGTCAGCACAGGCGTGGTTGGCACCAGCGACACGGCGGCGGTGTAATAATCCATGTCGGTAGTTCCGTCGGGATTGTCGCCGGTGGAATTTGAATCATCAGCCCAGGCGGGATGAAATACGCCGTTGAAAAAATCCAGCCCGATGTAATCGCCTAGTTCGTTGCCGCCGCCCATGCCCACGCCGCTGGTCGAGCCGGCGCTGATCTGCACTTCGGGCAGGAACGACACGCCGCCGTTCACGCTGACCGTGCCCCATAATTCCACGCGGTCGTTTGAAGGGCTGTTGCGACAATCATACCAAACCACTGCGATATTTCCCGAGGTCGGATCGAGCGCGATTTTGGAAAAGAACTGGCTGTTGCTGCCGCTGTCCGTGTTCACCCGCACGGGACTGCTCCACGTGGCGCCGTTGTTGTCCGAGTAGCGCGTGAAAATATTCAGGTCATCCGACGTGGTATTCGGCGCATCCGTATAGACGATATGCAATCGTCCCCGATGCGGACCGTGGGAATTGTCGTAAGCCAGGCCCAGCTCGGCATCCACCGTGCGGCTGGGCTGTGCGGGGATTGCGCGAAACCCGCCCACCTGCGTCGTGAAGGAACCAGTCGCCAAGATAAAACTGCCCGCCGTGCTGCCGGACGCGTTCACCGCCATCTGAATGGTCGAAGGTCCGACGCCACCGGCGGGCGTCTGATACGCCACTGCCACCTGACCATTCGGGCCGATGGCGATGTCGCCGAAATTCGCCGAGCCGGAACCGGGAATTGTCAGCGCGGAACCGAACGCGCCAAAAGAATTGAAGCCGGTGACCGGTGCGCCACGCGCCACGAGACTTGAGGTCGCCAGATGCATGATCCAGACGGCCTGTTGAGCGGCATTCGTTCCCGGTCCAGCCTTGATGGTGGGTTGATCCGTCGAACCGCTGATGGCCAGGAGTGAAACCGGGAAAGTTTTACCGGCATTGGTGCTGACCTGAACGAGGATTTTGTTCTGCGCCCCGTTGAACGCCGCGCCGTAAAGATTTCCAAAATTATCGAACGAACATGTCGGATCTCCGCCCAAGGCGGGCCAGCCATCCGAACCGGTAAACCGCGCTGTCCAGCTCGCGCCACCATTGGTGCTGTAAGCCGCCGAATTGTCGGTGGCCAGATCGTTGGCCCATGCGAACAGCCGGTTCGGATTCGTCGGGTCAATCACGATGGCTTCCTCGCCCTGATAGCCGCTCTGACGATTGATGTTCACGTTCGGTCCGACGGACAGCGTCTGCGCCACTGTATTGCTTACGGCGAATGTCAGTGACGCAATTAAAATGAAAAATCTTTCCCCAAAAAACGAGCGCTTCGGATTTTCCATGGCCGTCAACGTGATTTATCCCACCGGTTTTGTAAAGTTTTTGCGCTAAGACGTGGCCGCTTTGGCGCAAAACAAAATCCCCGCGCCGCCAATGAAACTGGCCGCAACATCGCCGTAAAAAGGAAACGGCCCGATCCCCAGCCGAAGACCAGACACCAACAGGATGACGCCCTCCACCACCATGAGCCAGCCGAACCACGGGATGGCCACGGCAAACTTGCGCGGCCACAGCGCCAGCGCCAGATACCAGACGCCGACCAGCGTGAATGCGCCGCAGATCATCCGCAGCCAGTAATCCAGCATCGGGTCATAGGCGACGGGTTTGGCGCCCATGCCCTGCGCGATGGAATTGACCTGCGGCCACGAGGCGAACACGCCCACGATGCACACGCCCCAGCCGAACGCGGAGAAAAGCAGGAACAGTCTTAAGAGGCGAAGGGGCATGAACTATTGCGTCACGTTGAGTTGTTTGGAGAGCTTCAGGCTGGTTTTACGCAACCGATCCCGTAATTCCACTTCAACCACGTAAGGGCCGATGGGATCCGGTGGATCGGTATAGAAAATGGTGAAGTGCGGATTGAGCCGCAAGGCAGGTTTTAGGTCAGCGTGGCTGAGCACCGGGTTAAGAATCGGTTTGAGCACCGGTTGATTGGTGAAATGGGCGCACACAGAACCATTGGGCATCTTGATTGTGAGGTCATAGACGGCAGTCGGGGCCTGCGCACCAGAATTGTCGGCGACAAAGAGAACGATATAAACACGCTCCAGTCGCTTGATGCTGGAGATGGAGTTCCAATTGGTCTGCCAGTTGATGAGAAAATTCGGGTCATCAGTAAAATCCAGTCGGCCGCCAAAGCCATTGGTCATGCGCTGGCTCGCCGATTCTTCAAAAAATTTGCCCTCGGCAAACCAGGCGGAGGTCACGTCCTTGGCGGAGAGGGAACAGACGAACTCGCTCATAGCCAAGATGCTCCACGCGAAAGCGCCAACGCCGGGGACTATTCTTAAAAAACCGAACAACATAAAACCTCAACGACACGGCCCGTTCGTTCGCAGGCTAGTGTCGTAGTGAAAAAGAACATGTCCATTCACGGTTGCATTGCTAACCACGCAAGAACCGATGAACCCCATGGTTGAAAGGGAAAAAAAGTTACCGCTTGCGCTAGGGGCATAAACCGCGCCAACAAATGTGCTTCCAGTTCCAAACATGATTTCAGTGACACCCGGCAATCCGAAATAGATAAAATTCTCGGGCCGGTTATTGATTGCACCACCGGTGTTTGACCTGCCCAAAGTAATATTGCCCGCCTCTTGATACATTGTAAGTGTGCCGGGATTGGTCGTGCCACCTTTGATGTTGATGCTCGCAGGGGAATAATTGGTGACTTGAACCAATAGAACAACGTTTGCTCCAGCTTCAACCGTGAGACTGCCTGAATCAGTGATTGTGAAATATCCGCTGTTGGTGAAACTATGGGCAGATACTGTGCCGGGTGCATTTGTCCACAGGATAGGGTTCCCATTTGAGTTTATTGTCGGTAAAACCACTTCAGGAAACAAAAAAAATTGGTCGGGTAAAATTTGCCCACTAGCTCCTCCGTATGGGCCGGTGACCAAGGCGGTTCCTGGTCCCAAATAAATATCTCCATTCACAAACGTGTTTCCCAAATTCATGATGCCGTTCACCAAGGCAAAATCACCGTTAGTTCCCGCATAGCCGTTGTATTGCCCGTTTAAACTTTGGTTGAGATCATGCGAATTCCAGCTGTCGGATATGACCCCGATGCCATTTATGCTTATGAAGGTCTTTGCCGCCAATACGTAGGCGAAGATTGCGATCGGGCTTCTGGAAGCGCGATAAAAACATGTCTCAGTGGTGGCATTTAAGCTGATTTGCCGATTGGTAGCATTGTCTGAGTTGGTGGTCATCAGCGACCAATTCACAAGATTTGAGGAAGCCTCGACGAAGTGAGGAATACCCGGTTCAGCATTCAATGCCAATTGAACCTGTCCGTTGGTTTTACCGCAGACCGCAAGGTTGGGTAGCGGGTTGCTTGTGGGGATAAATAGGTTGTCGGTGGGAGACGCCGTTGCGGACTGTGTAACGGTGATAAAAAAGAAGGCTATACAAGCCAGAACCCAACGAAACCCATTTGCTGTAATTTCCCAAGCCACGGCATGAAAGTAATAAGCGCCTAAGAATTGGCAACTTAATTTCCCTTCGTCCGCCTGACGACGACTTCAATCTCCGCCTTGTTCTTCGCGATCATGTTCGCGGGCAGGATGCTGCGCCAGAAGACGTTCGGGTAAACCATCGCGCCGCACGTTGCACCGATGCCGCCGGTCAAAGCGCCAGAGGACGTGCGCACTCCAGAACGCTTCGCGTTCGCCGGGCACACCGTGTAACGCGTCAGCGTCTTGGACTGCGGCGGCCCACCGCCGCTTTTCTCCGCCAGCACCGAAAGCGAGGAAAACATCGAACATTCAACATCGAACATTCAACATTCAACATTCAACATTCAACTTCCAACGCTCAAGGGAATTTCCTCGCGCCGCCCACTTGGATGTTGGGCGTTGAATGTTGGTTGTTGAATGTTTCCTCATTCAGCCCTTCGTCCGCTTTACCACCACCTCAATCTCCGCCTTGTTCTTAGCAATCATGTTCGCGGGCAGGATACCGCGCCAGAAAACGTTCGGGTAAACCACGGAACCGCGTTCGAGGATGCTGCCGGGGTTCAGCACGGCGTTGCAGCCCACTTCCGCGTGGTCGCCCACGAGCGCGCCGAACTTCCGCAGGCCCGTGTCGTGCGGCACGCCGGCCACATCCACCTCGATGTTGCCGGGGATGAGCTTGACGTTGGAGATCTTCACGCCCGCGCCGAGGTGCGCCTTGTGGCCAAGGATGGAGTCGCCGACGTAGTTGTAATGCGGCACCTGCGCGCCGTTGAAAAGGATGACGTTCTTGAGTTCGCTGGCGTTGCCCACCACACAGTTGTCGCCGAGGATGACGTTCTCGCGGAGATAGGCGTTGTGCCGGATCTGGCAATTCTTCCCGATGATGGCCGGGCCTTTGATGAGCGCGCCAGGTTCAATCACGGTGCCTTCGCCGATGAAAACCTTGTCGCCAATGGTCGCGCCGGGAAAACGCTTGGACAGCTTTTGTTTCGGCACATTCGCGGCGAGGTAGGCTTCGATCTTCTTGAGCGCGTCCCAAGCGTAAGGGCAGCCGTCGAACAGGACGGCGTGTTCGGTTTGCGTGAGGTCAAACAGATCGGCAGGTTTGAACATGGCGGCAAGTTAATTGAAAGGGCCGCAGCGGCAAAGGGAAATGGGGCCGCGTCCCACGGCAGGACACTCTTGGATTTTTTTGAGACACACGCTCGTGGCACCGATTTTCCGGCGCAAAAACGCGTGATTTTAAGCTGTTGATTTCAGGGCGATTATTTTCGGATAAATTTTTTAGCTGGCATGGAACGCGCTAAAGGGAGTTGGCCATGTCGGTGCACCAACAACATCCCATTGCCATGAATTTGCCAGACCGATGAAATACCAGTTCCAATTTGCCGGGGTCAACTCGGAGCGGCGGGCCGCTCCGCAGCGGAAGCGGCTGCGCTTGGCCCTGCTGGTGGTGGCCTTCATTCTGGCGGTGCTGGCTTACGCGAACTACCTCTACAATCTGAGCCACGGACACAGTTTTCTGTTTGCGACCATCGGCCAGACGGTGCCCGTCGCGTCCCCTGCCCCGGCAGCCGCTCGGCCCAAGCTCGCCGCGCCGACCACTCAACAATTGCCGCCCGCTTTGAAAAAAGCCACGGAAGCCGGCGTGACCGCCGTGGGAACTCTGGTGGCAGATTCGTTGAAAGCCCTTCCCGCCGCACCAGTCCAGACCGCGCCCGTGGCGACGCCGCTTCCAACCGCCCCGGATGCGACCACCAAACCGCAGACGGCCGTGGCAGATCCGACGGGATTCAAAATCGTTCCCGAGCAACAAGTGACACGCAAGCCGACGCGCGCCCGCACGCCGCAGGAGCGTTTATTGCGCGCCGGACAGGTGGCCTTTGGCAACGTGATGGAACTGGTCAGCAAATATCCGGATGCCTACGGCTTCGGACCGGAGGACACTTTTACGGCCACCAAGCTCGGCGACCCGATCCAGATTTATACCATCGTGGAGGAAGACCGCGCCAAATATCAAACGGGCCAGGCGCTCAAGCCGTTGCTCAAGCCGACGGATTCCTGGGTGTTTCCCGTGATCGTCGGCGAACGCATCTGCTGCATGGTGCAGGTGAATTACACCGGCCGCGATTATGTTCCGGACAAAGGCTCCAAACTGCTCGGACTCGCCTGGAATAAAATCACGCAAAAATGGCCGGCGTCCCAAGGCTATCATCCGTGCCTCGTGGTCACATCGGATATTCCCGGCTACTATTTCACCGTGCCCGAACTGCCGAATCAGAACCTGACGGACATCGTGCAAATGTTCTACTACCGCCCCACCCTCTCCCCGGCGGACGTGATCCTCGCGAGCTGGCGCTGAGCTTCCGAGGCTTTCTCGAATTTTTGTCCGATTGACTTTATTGCCGTTTGCGGCGGAAATGGTCACATGATTACCCGTCGAGATTTCGTCGTCGCGGCCATTGCTGCATTCACCGCCGTCACCGCCATGGCACTCGCCCAGTCCGCCACCAAACCCGTGATGCACTCCGCCGTATTCAATTGGGCCAGCCTCAAAGTTACGCCCACCACGGCGGGCGAGCGCCGTTCCGTGTTCGACGCGCCCACGCCGACACTGTCAAATTTCGAGTGCCACATCACCACGCTGAATCCCGGCGAAGCGCCGCACGCTCCGCACCGCCACGCGGACGAGGAATTGATGATCGTCAAGGAGGGCACGCTCGCGGCGTTGCAAGGCGACCACACAAACATCGTCGAGGCCGGCGGCATCATCTTCGAGGCGTCGAATGAACTCCACGGCCTGCGGAACATCGGCACGAACCGCGCGACGTATTTCGTCATCAAATACGTGCCGCATGATCTAGTGAAGTGATTGAGACAGGATTACCAGAATTTTAAGAATTATGATTCCAGTCTGAACGCGCCGGACGAAATCCTGTCCATTCTGTTAATCCTGTCTTTCCCCTTTGGGATTGATAACTTGAACCCGTGAACGACCTGACCATCGGCCTCTTGAGCGCGTTGCTGGCCACCAACCAGCCACAAGCCGTCAGCAATGTCATCCATGAGCAAACCGGCGTGGCTGTCGAGCTTGCCACCGACCCGGTCGAAAAGGAATTGCGGACCGTGATGATGGCCGATGACGCCGCGCAGGATGACGTGGGCGAATGGATCCAGGCCTTCGAAGCGTCCGGCACGAACCGCACCAAGGAAGCCGGGATCGCCTTGAACCAGCGCATCATGGCGCGATTCGAGAAAGTGCGCACCGCTTACGGGACGTTTCTCCGCAATCATCCCGACAGCGCCAAGGGGTATCTGGCCTACGGCAGCTTTCTCAACGACATCGGCGATGAGGAGGGCGCAAAAATCCAATACGACAATTCCAAGCAGATTGATCCGAAAAATCCCGCCGTCTGGAATCAGCTCGCCAATTACTACGGTCATAACGGCGAACTGACCAATGCCTTTGTCCATTACACCGAGGCCATCCGGCTGGACCCGACGGAACCGGTCTATTACCAGAACTTCGCCACGACCGTTTATCTGTATCGGAAGGATGCGCGGGAATTTTACCACATCAACGAGCAGCAGGTGTTCGACAAGGCGTTGGGGCTTTACCAGCAAGCCATGAAGTATGCGCCGGACGATCTCGTGCTCGCGACGGACTACGCGTCGAGCTATTACGGAATCAAACCGTTGCGCACCAACGACGCGTTGGCGGCCTGGACGAACGCGCTCAAGATCGCCCACAACAGCATCGAGCGCGAAGGCGTGCTCATCCACCTGGCGCGCGTCAAAATTTCCGCCGGGCGGTTCGATGAGGCGCAGGCCATCATCAACTCCGTCACCAATGCCGTTTATGGCGACCTCAAACACCGGCTCCAACGCAGCCTCGAAGACCATAAAAATCCACCCCCGGAGGACGCACCGGACGTTTCCACGAACAGCCTCCCCTCGCCCATCGTCGCGCCGGCGGACGCTGCCAACAGCCTTCCCGTTTCCACCAACGCCGAGTCCGTGCCGTTGAAACTGCTGACCGAGCCGCCCGCTTTGCGCGAGCAAAAGCCGTAAAGCATCAGGCAAATTCAGCCTTTGTGTCTTCGCCACTTGCTGGTTAAAATCTGTCGCATGAGCTTTTACGACAAATTAAAATTTGACGCCAACGGCCTGATCCCCGCGATCATTCAGGAACAGAAGACCGGCCGCGTGGTGATGATGGCGTGGATGAACCGCGCCTCGCTCGAAGACACCATCAAGACCGGCAAGACGCACTTCTGGAGCCGCTCCCGGCAGAAATACTGGATGAAGGGCGAGGAAAGCGGCAACACCCAAACCGTGCGCGACATCGCCTTCGATTGCGACGGCGACACGCTGCTGATTCAAGTCGAGCAAAACGGCCCGGCCTGCCACGAGGGTTACAACTCCTGCTTCTTCCGCTCCGTCGAGGGCAACGGTGATACGTTCAAGACGACCGAAAAGCAAATCCTCACGCCGGAGCAGATGTATAAGAAGAAAGGGTGAAAGCTTAGGAATGCAAAACGTAAAACTTCACCGGCCGGATTTTTTGGATGACTTGGCTCTATAGTCAACCTTACGTTCTGTCAAAACCATCGCCAACTGCTGTTCATCCTCGCGCTCAATTGGGCCATACTCGCCGTTCATTTGAAGTTCTTGGCCGGTGAAATCTGGATATAGCGCTGCCAATCGCGGAACTGAATGCCCAGCCAGTTTGAAATACTCATCGTCTATCTCGACGCCAATCGAATCATAGCCGATTGCCTCGGCGGCTGCGATGGTTGAACCGGAACCCATGAACGGATCAAGCACTGTGCCTTCGCCAAGCGGAAGTAATGTGCGAACCAAGATGCGCATAAAATGCTGCGGCTTGAGGCATGGGTGATTGGAAATAGATTCCTCGCGGTCGGGCGTGCGTCCGCTCGGAATTGAGTCGGGCAAAGGCTTATCAACCGAGAGCCGGCGCAGTCCGCCAGTTTTCCATTTGCGAAGATTTTCGGCCACCGTTTTTTCGGCAATGGGTTTTCGGAAAAGCATCCAAGGCTCGTAAGCACCCTTGGGGGTCACACAGACCTCGGGAAATTCACGCTCTGCATTCTTTGGCCGGTCGCCTCCACGAAAACTGAAATAGAGCCGCATAATTGCCGCCCGCACTTCATAGCCCGCCTCGACCATCGCGCTCTGAACAAGGTGCTGCAAGATTGGATGCCCAGCCACACAAACATGACCGCCCGGCACGAGTGCGGGATGAAGAGCTTTCCCCCATTCATGGAAGAAACGCCGAAGTTCCAACTTTTGAGCATCTGTCAAAACCGTAAAGCGAGGCAACGGATCACGCTGGCTGCCGCCAATGGTCGGAGGCAAACGCCACACACCACCCCGTCCGGCCCGAAGCTTTGAAACTTCCTTTTTGGTGAATTCCAAAACGCCATAGGGCGGATCGGTGCAGACGGCGTGAACCGACCGCGCCTTGCACTCGCGCAGCCAGTCGAAACAATCCGCATGGTGAATCCGATACATTTCTTGTTGGCGAACAAGTTCAACTATAGGCGAAAGACAATCAAGCGCAAAACGTGTATCAACTATGGGCGAAATGGACACCAAAGTCACCATCGGGCGCTTTCTTCGCAAACTCCGCGAACAAAAACAACTCACCCAGGAGCAGTTGGCCAACAAGACCGGCATCACCTACCAGCATCTTTCCGGCATGGAAAACGGTCGCGAGAACTTCACCATTGATATTCTTGAGTCACTTGCCCGCGCGCTCGCATACCCGTTGCCGCAATTGATTGCCGGCGCGTTCGCTCCCGAACCGACGACAACCGGGATCACCGTCAATCGTGATTATTTCCGCCCGCAAGTTCCGTTGCCTCCGGGCATGAACATTTCGCATTTGGAGGCGGCAATGAACGCCACGCAGAGCATCGTGGCACAGATCAACGCCAACTTGCTTGTCAGCGGAGCGAAGCCGCTACCAGAATATATCCAAGGCAATAACTTCAGCGGACTTGTCTCAAATGTCTTTTGCGACGCCATCCATGACCACTCACCCTACAAACACAACTCCCACCAAGCCTATCCAGACCTCATCAATCCGACGGTAAAAAAAGGTGGCAAACCAGCTGGTTTGGAAGTGAAGTCTACTATTCAGATTGGCAAAGGCGGAGAAAGCCACAACGGGCATTCCGGTTGGCATCTCATCGCATGTTTCAAAATCGAGCCGCAAACTGGAAATGTCCGCTTCATTCATCTCATGTTCGCCGTGCTGAACGGACACAATCATTCCGAACCCGATTGGACTTATGTTGGGAGCAAGGTCAATGAGGACACAGGTAGTCGCCGAACTGAAACCTACAATACGACTTTGGCAGGCACGACGAAGCTTCGTGACGGTTCTGTTTTCCTTGATTCAACGGCTGTGAATTTCAAACGCTGGCGTCAGCGGCGCAAAGGTGCTGTTCCTGCTTATTCAATCTTTGCAAAACCCTAGAAGTTTTCCCAACACGCGTTTTCCACAGCGTTCCGGCTTTCGTTTTCTCCGCACTTCGGCTAAAAAGGGTTCATGTATTCGCCGACCGCCGATGACTTTTTGAAACTCGCGACGCAGGGAAACCTCATTCCCGTCGCGCGCCGCATTCTGGCCGATCTGGAAACGCCGCTCTCGGCGTATCGCAAAATCCGTGGCCAAGGCGAATCCTTCCTCTTTGAATCCGTCGAGGGCGGCGAACACGTCGGGCGCTATTCCTTCGTCGGCTGCAATCCGCGCGCCGTCATCCGGCAGGACGGCCAGCATGTGCAGGTCTTCGAGAACGGCCGCGTGACGGAAACCGCGATGGTCGGCAAGGACGTGAAGGACGGACTCGAAATCGTCGAGCGCATGATGAAGAAGTTCCGCGCCGTGGCCACGCCGGGCCTGCCGCGCTTCACCGGCGGCGCGATTGGTTTCATCGGCTACGAATTCATCCACGACGTCGAGCCTGTCGTCCCCCGCCCGCCGCAGGACGAATTGAAAACGCCGGTCATGTATTTTCTCATCGCCGATCAGTTGCTCACCTTCGACCGCGCGCAGCAGACGATCACGATTCTCGTGAACGCCATTTTGGACGACGCGGAAAGCCCCGCCGACGCCTACGAGAATGCGACGGATGAAATTGACCGCATCGTCTCGCTGCTCGAACAGCCGAGCGAACACACCGCGGTCGGCGTGTCTGATGATTTTCCGGCGGTTGATTTTGAGTCCAACCAGACGAAGGAGAAGTTTTTCGCGAACGTCGAGGCATCCAAGAAATACATCACGGCGGGCGACATCATCCAGGTCGTCGGTTCGCAACGGTTTTCCGCGCCCGTCACGGCGTCACCGGTGGACATTTACCGCGCCGTGCGCAACGTGAATCCGTCGCCGTATATGTTTTTGCTGGAACTGGACGGCTTTGCGCTCGTCGGCGCATCTCCGGAACTCCATGTTCGTTGCGAGGAAGGCAAAGTGGAGATTCGTCCCATCGCCGGCACGCGTCGTCGCGGCAAGACAGAGGAAGAAGACGCCGCGCTGGAAAAGGAATTGCTCGCCGATCCCAAGGAACGCGCCGAACATGTCATGCTCGTGGACCTCGCGCGCAACGACATCGGCCGAGTGTGTGATTTCGGCAGCGTGCAGGTGAAGGATTTGATGATCGTGGAGCGTTACAGCCACGTCATGCACATCGTCTCGCAAGTGGAAGGCAAGTTGTCTGCCGACAAGTCGCCCTACGATTTGATGCGCGCGACTTTCCCCGCCGGCACGTTGAGCGGCGCACCGAAGATCCGCGCGATGCAAATCATTTCCGAATTGGAGCAGACCGCGCGCGGTCCTTACGGCGGCTGCGTCGGCTATTTTTCCTTCAACGGCAATACCGACACCTGCATCACCATCCGCACCGCGCTCATCAAGGATGGCAAGGCCTACGTCCAGGCCGGCGGCGGCTGGGTGAACGACTCCACGCCCGAAGGCGAATTTCAGGAGACCGTGAACAAATCCATGTCCATGCGCAAAGCCATCGCACTGGCGGAGAGTTTCGGGAAAGCCTGAATCCTCTTTGGCGGGGCGAACGTCCCCGCGAGCCCGTTCAAAATGGAATCCAAACCAGCCAAGCCAGCCGGAGATGCCGTGTGCGAACGCTGCGGGAGCTTTGACGTGCTGGAGTTGGCCGGACATTTTCTCTGCGCGGATTGTGTGGCGACGGCGGGTTGCGGCTGTGCGGGCCACGGGGACAGCAACGAGGACTAAATAAGTTTCCTTTGCGCGAGCGGGAAGTTTTGTTAGGTTAGCCGTGAAGCGGGAAAGTTATGAAACGATTTGGCTTCATCGCAGTGTTGGGAATCCTTCTCGGCGCATCGGTCCATGCGGCGCAGGTTGGCCTGATTAAAATTGACGGCGCCATCGGCCCGGCCACCGCGAATTACATCTCCCGCGCGCTCGACACCGCCGCCGCGCAGAGCGACGAGTGCCTCATCATCCAGCTGGACACCCCCGGCGGCCTGCTCGAATCCACCAAGCAAATCGTTCAGAGTTTTTATGCGGCCAAGGTTCCCGTGGTCGTCTATGTCGCGCCCTCGGGCGCGTGCGCGGGCAGCGCGGGAGTTTTCATCACGCTCGCGGCGGACATTGCCGCCATGGCTCCTCACTCCAGCCTGGGCGCGGCGCATCCGGTGGAAATCGGCACCGGCGGCGGCGCGGAAAAAACGGATGACGTGATGAAGCAGAAAATGGAGAACTACGCCTCCACCTTCATCGAATCCATCGCCGACAAACGTCATCGCAATGTCGAGTGGGCGAAATCGGCCGTCATCGAAAGCAAGGCCACCACAGCGGAAAAAGCGCTGGCGGATGACGTGGTGGATTTGATCGCCGAGGACATGACGGATTTGTTGAACCAATTGGACGGACACGAAATCAACGGCAAGACCTTGCAAACCGCCGGAGCCACGGTCGTGGAAATCCCGCAAAACCCCAGCGAAAAAGTGTTCCAGCTCATCTGGCGGCCGGAAGTGATGTTCCTGCTCATGCTCATCGCGATGTATGGCATCATTGGCGAATTAAGCAATCCCGGCGCGATCCTTCCCGGCGTGGCGGGCGCGATTGCGCTGCTCATCCTGCTCTACATGTCGGCCGTGTTGCCGGTGAACATCACGGGCATTGCGCTGATCGGGCTGGCCGTTACGCTGTTCGTCATAGATATTTTTGCGCCGACGCATGGCGTGCTGACGTTTGGCGGCGTGGTGTCTTTCTTTCTAGGCGCAATGATGCTGTTCAACCACGCCGGGGAGGGTTTCAAACTGCCGTGGTTCTGGATCGTGCCGGCCACGGTGGTGACGGCGGCGTTTTTCATGTTTGTGGTCGGCGCCGGCGTGCGCGCACAATTCAAACCGGTTCAAGCCGGTGTTGAAACCATGCTGGGCAAAACGGTGGATGCGCTTACGCGAATTGATGCTGCAGGCGGCAAGATCTTCATTGAGGGTGAAACGTGGAACGCCGTGAGCGCCACGCCGGTGGAAGCCGGGCAACCCGTCGAGGTGACGGGCATCAGCGGACTGACTTTACAGGTAAAACCAAAAAACAAATCGGAAACCACATGAAAGAACTCATTGACGGACTTGTGAAAATGTTCGGCGTGTCCGCGCCGCTGATCATCATTATCGTCGCGTTGGCGATTTTCATCCTGCCGCAGGCCATGCGCATTTTGCGCGAATACGAGCGCGGCGTAATTTTCCGGCTGGGCAAACTGCAAGGCGCGAAAGGCCCCGGATTGATTTTTCTGATTCCCGTCGTGGACCGCATGGTGCGGATGGACCTGCGCGTGGTGACGATTGACGTGCCAAAGCAGGAAATCATGACGAAGGACAACGTGCCCGCCACGGTGGACGCGGTGATCTATTTCCGCGTCGTGGATCCGAACGCGGCGGTGGTGAAGGTGGAAAATTACTGGAAGGCGACTTCGCTCATCTCGCAAACGACCTTGCGCAGCGTGCTGGGCCAGTCGCCGCTGGACGACTTGCTCTCCCAGCGCGACGTCATCAACCAGAAGCTTCAGGAGATCATTGACAAGCAAACCGATCCCTGGGGCATCAAGGTCACGGCCGTGGAAGTGCGGGAAGTGTCCCTGCCCGAAGGCATGAAGCGCGCCATGGCCAAACAGGCCGAAGCCGAACGCGAACGCCGCGCAAAAGTCGTGAACGCGGAGGGCGAATTTCAGTCTGCGGAAAAGATGGTGCAGGCTGCCGCGCTGATCGCGAAGGAGCCGATCGCGCTGCAATTGCGCTATCTCCAGACCATGCGCGAGATGGCCAGCGAGCATAACACGACGACTTTCCTGCCGCTGCCGATTGACTTGTTCAGCGCATTTTTGAAAAAATAGCCGCATGCCGTTATACGAATACGAACTGTGCGAAGGCGAATGCAAGGCGTGCGGCGGGACGTTCACCTTGAACCGCCCGCTCTCGGCCAAGCCATTGACGAAATGTCCCGCGTGCAAAAAGCCGGTGCGCAAGATCATCTCCGGTTTCAGCACGCCGCATAAACTCAAGCCGCTTTCCATCTCGGACGCGAAAAAGTCGGGTTTTCAAGTCTATAAACGCCTCGGCAAGGGCGAATATGAGCGGCAGTGAATTCGTTGATAGTTCAGAGTTAATACTTGATAGCCAAGGCAGCGATCTCCCGTTTTCCTATCAACTATGATTGAGTTCTTTTTTGACGCGGGGTGTCCATTGTTCTAGCGTGTCATAGGCAAATGAATCTTTTTCCGTCCAGATGGTTGATGCCGGCCGCCTTGGCTATGGCGGCGGTTTCCGCATTGGCGCAGCAGACGACGATCAATTCCAAGCCGGAGGACATCACGGCGGACAAGGCCAATTCCTTTTTGGGCGGTTCCAAGAGCCAGATCAATGCCGGGGATTACAATGCGCCGCGACAGTTGTTCAGCAACCCCGGACCGACCCTGCCTCTTCCGCGCCCGCAGATTTTCAATACGGATCCCTCGGTGCAGGACGCATTGAACAAGCGCAAGAACTGGATGCTCCTGACGCCGGAGGAAATCCTCGGCATCAAGACCCCAGAACAAATCCTCGGCATTAAAAATCCGGACGACGAAAAGAAACTGTCGCTGGAGGAAAAATTTCTGTTGCGGCAAAGCCGGGCGGCGGCCGGGGCGGTGACGAACGGGAGAGCCGGCAACCTGTTCGGACGCGATGACCAAAATCCATTCGCCAGGAATCAGGAGGATCAAAATCCGTTTTTCCGCGGGCCGTTTGCAAATGATGATCCGAAAAACCTGAAGGGTTCAGCGCGTGGCTTAAACCAGCTTTTTGGCGCGAAGCCGGGCGACGTTTATTCAGGCAACGACCGCAAATCGGAATCGGCCTGGACGAGCGTGTTTGCGCAGCCAACCCAGCCCAAACTGACGCCGGAACAAGTGGCGGACCGTGAACGTTTCCGGGCATTGATGGAGCCAAGTTCACCGCCGGACAAACTGGCAACCCCGGCTGGCTATTCGCCCGCCGCCATGCCGGCGCCCGATCCTTATCTCCAGCCCCAGCCAAAATTCAATCCCGCCGGACGCTCGTATAGCACGCTGGAAAATAATGCCGCCCGTCCCACGGGTATCAATCCGCTGCCGGGCATCACCCGACCGGCTCCCAAACCGGTGGAAAAAAGGCCGAGCTGGATGGCCCAGCCGGCCCCCTGGCTCACCGATGGGCCCCAAGCGCGAAATCCGAACCGGGGCTATTAGTAAGCGGACGTGGTGACCAAAACCTGTTCAAGTGTGGTGGCCCCTTCTCGGGCGCGATCCAGTGCCACCATGCGGAGCGTGTGCATTCCTTGATTGACGGCGAGCTTGGCCATTTCACGCGTGTTGGAACGGGAGATGATGAGCTTGCGGATTTGGTCCGTGATGGTCATGGCCTCAATGATCGCCATACGTCCGACATAACCGGATTTTTTGCAACGGTCACAGCCACGTCCGCGAAACAGCTGAACTCCGTCAAACATCATCGGGTCAATGCCGAGATCTTCATACATCTGCGCCGGATACGTCACCGGCTCCTTGCAATGGGAACAGATGCGGCGCATCAGGCGTTGCGCGCAGGAAAGGATGACCGAGGATGAAATCAAGAATGGCGCGATGCCCATGTCGTCCAGACGCGCGATGGCGCCGGGGGCGTCATTACAGTGCATGGTGGACAGCACTTGATGGCCCGTGAGCGCGGCTTCGATGGCGATTTCCGCCGTCTCGGTATCACGGATTTCCCCGATCATGATGATGTCCGGGTCCTGCCGCAAAATGGAGCGCAACGCGTTGGCGAAGGTGAGGCCAATTTCTTTTTTCGTGGGCACCTGGTTGATGCCAGGAATCTGAAATTCCACCGGGTCCTCGACCGTGATGATGTTCCACGTCGGATTGTTCAGTTCGTTGAGCGCGGAATAAAGCGTCGTGGTTTTACCGGAACCGGTTGGTCCCGTGACGAGAATCAACCCGTGCGGCGCATCAATGGCCGTCTTGAACTGTTTTAAAGTTCCGTCGTCGAGGCCGAGTTTATCAATGCTCGCTGAAAGGTTGCTCTTGTCGAGCACACGCAGCACGATTTTTTCGCCGTGAACCGTGGGGAGAATCGAGACGCGCAAATCAAAATCCCGTCCGCTCACCTTGACGCGCATGCGTCCGTCCTGCGGCAACCGGCGCTCGGCGATGTCGAGGTTGCTCATGATCTTGAACCGCGACGCGAGCGCGAGTTGCATGACCTTCGGCGGCGGAGTGGCATCAATGAGCACACCGTCCACGCGATAGCGCAGGCGCATCACTTTTTCAAACGGCTCCAAGTGCACGTCGCTCGCGCGGTCCTTGATCGCCTGCAATACGATGAGGTTGGCCAGCTTGATGACGGGGGCTTCCTCGCTGGATGCGGCCAACTGGTCAAGGTTCACCTCTTCCATCGTGTCCTTGACGGACTCAATGGTATCGGCCTCGCCATCGGCCTCGGTCCGCTTCTGCGCGTCCTGGATGATGTCCTCCATCGAGCCGCTCTTGGCGGCGTCGAGGGCGGTGAGCTTATCCGTGATCGCCTTGTCCGAGGCGATAAGCGGGGTTACCTCCATCTTGGTGACGCGCCGGATGTCGTCGAGCGCCATCACGTTCAGCGGGTCGGCCATCGCGAGAAAGAGCCGGTTTTCCAACCGGCTGACTGGAACCACCTTGTGGTTGTGTGCCATTTCCCGCGGCACCAGTTCGACCACCTCGGGCAAAATATTGATGCGCCCCAGATTGATGGGCGAGACATTCAAGACCCGGCCCATGCTCATCGCGAGGTCGTCGGGGCTGACGTATTGCCGATCCTTGTCAATGAGCAGCTTGACCAGCCGCGAACCTTCTTTTTTCTGGCGCTCCAGCAATTCCTCGATCTGGTTCGGGCTTAACAACCCGTCCTCGACGAGGGCGTCGGCGATACGTTCGGCAAATGATTTAATTTTAGCCATGGTCAACGAAACGCTTTACGGAGGTTGCCGACAATGTCGTTGGGGGCGGCAATATACCAGAGCAGACGATGCGAGGTGGCCTCGGACAGTTCCTTGGCCGCCTGCTGGTTGAAGGGGTTGGCCGTCGCCACCAGGATTGCCTTGCTCATCCGGTCGAACGGCAGCACGCACCAGCGACGACACACATCTGCCGGAAAACCGCGCGCCAGATCCATGTCCACGTCATAGCGATCCAGCGGCAGATACGCCACGCGCGACTTGTCCGAAATCAGCCGCAACGATTTTTCAATCAGTAGAATCCCTTTGTCGTGCAGCGTCTGAATAAAGGGAACAGACGCATCCGTCGGGGACAACGACAAATCTTCCGGGCGCCAGCACAAATCAAAATCCCCGGCCGTGATCAATTTGCTCTCGACGTAAATCTTATACATCGTCTTGCGGCCGTCCTCCACATCATCAGCCCCGGTCGAACGCGACCGGCGGCGCATCATGGTGGTGTCCGTCATGGACACCGATTCGGCCGTCGGCTGCACCACGGCATTGCTTGCCTTGTCCTCGATCTGTTGCAACGCCGCGCGCACATCGGCATCCTCCGGCCGACGCTGCAAAACCGTTTCGTATTCCAGAATGGCGGAAGACAGCTGCCCCTGCTGCAAATAAGCCTGGGCGATGCGCTTGGAAGTGTTCACCAATTCCTGCTCGCGCCCGAGCTTGGAATACGCCTCCTTCAAAATCTCAAGCGACTGCGTGTCGTTCGGTTGCGACTGCACGATCACCTCGAACATCTCAATCGTCTGCAACAATTGAGCTTCTTCGCCGTTATTTAAGGTTCCTGTCGCCATTATAGGGTTAAATTTAGCAAATTCGTTGCCAAGTTAGAGGGCGGCCGCCGCCAACGCAATCCAAAGAAGGGGGCAATTTCGCTTTTAGATTTCACAACCTGCCGCTTCCTGTTAAATCTTTTTCAGGTGGAACGCCCCAACCCCATGATGAATCCGGCGACCGGCGAACGCTTGCTGTGTTTCGTGGGTGATAAAATTCTTTTCACGCTGCGCGCCGAAAAAAATTCCTCGTCAAAAAACGCGCGGGCTGTCCTTCGCACCAACCTCGGCCGTGCCGCCGCTCGCCGTGAGGAAATTCTGTCCGCCCACGCCGGCCGCGCCGTGGTGGCCAACTCGTCCTGGCGCGATCTCCCGATGCAGCCCACCGACGATGGCTGGCAGATCGAACTGCCACTCGCCGAGGTCGGCTATTTCAAAGCCAAGGCCTATTTGCTTGACGAAAAAAACTGGCAGCACTGGCCCGACGGTTCCGACGTGGGCATTTCCGTTCATCCAAATTTTGCGCGCACCGCCAACACCATTTACTGCGCCTTCACCCGCCTGTTTGGCCCGACGAAAAACCTCGTCACCACCGACGACGCCAAACTGGAGGCACAACTAAAATCCCTCGAGGCGCTCGGCTATGCCACGCTGCCGCCGTCGGGGAAATTTCGCGACCTCACCCGGCAGTTGCCGCATATCGTCAACACTCTTGGTTGCCGCATCATTCACCTGCTGCCGGTGCATCCAACGCCCACGACTTACGCGCGTTTTGGGCGTTTTGGCAGCCCTTACGCCGCACTGGACTTGACGGCCGTTGATCCAGCGCTCGTCGAATTTGACAAGCGCGCCACGGGCATTGACCAGTTCTGCGAACTTGCGCAATCCGCCCACGCGCTGGGGGCGCGCGTCTTAATTGATATCGTCATCAACCACACCGGCTGGGGCTCCACCTTGCAGGAAAATTGCCCGCAGTTTTTCCTAAAGAAACCCGACGGTGAATTCGCCAGCCCCGGAGCGTGGGGCACGGTTTGGGAAGACCTCGTCGAACTGGAACAACACGACGTCAAGCTCTGGGATCTCATCGCCGACTCGCTGCTCATTTGGTGCCGGCGCGGCGTGGACGGTTTCCGCTGCGACGCCGGTTACAAGATTCCCACGCCCGCCTGGCAATACATCATCGCCCGCGTGCAGACGGAATTCCCCGAGGCGATTTTTCTGCTCGAAGGCCTCGGCGGTTCATGGGACGCCACGGAAAGTTTACTTACGGACGGCGGGATGCAATGGGCCTACTCCGAGCTGTTCCAAAATTATTCCGGTCGTGATGTCGCCGGCTATCTCGACTACGCCAACCGCCAGAACGAGCGTGTCGGCAGCTACGTCCACTATTCCGAAACGCACGACAACGACCGGCTCGCGAAAAAAGGCCGCGTCTGGTCGCTGTTGCGAAATCGCTTATGCGCACTCACCAGCCCCAGCGGCGGCTTCGGTTTTACCTGCGGTGTTGAATGGCTGGCCGCCGAAAAAATCCGGGTTCATGGCAATACTGGCCTGAACTGGGACAGCAAGGACAATATTGTCCCCGAACTGGCGCGACTCAACCAGCTCATCTCCGATCATCCCTGCTTTTTCGATGGCGCAAAACTCACCCGCTTGAGCGCGCCCGATTCGCCCGTCTATGCCCTGCTCCGCAAATCAGCAGATGGAAAAGACTGCGTGCTCGTTCTGGCCAATACCGACATTAACAAGGCGCATTCCGTTTCGCTCCCGCAAACCGCACTTCACCCGCCACACTGCGCGATTGATTTGCTGGGCCAGCCTTTCCCCATCGTCCGGGAACTGAAGGATGCAACCATTTTCGAACTTCAGCCAGGCGAAGTGTTCTGTCTCGCTCCGACGTTCAAGCCCGTTGGCTTGAGCGGTGACGATTACCGGCGTGCCCGCGCCCAGGCGGCGTTTGCGTTTGAAGCGCTGAATAAAATTATTCCGATCGAAACCGTGGACGGCCTCAACTGGCGCTGGCTTGCCGAACAGGTCGAACGCTCGCCGAAACATTTTCTCGCCGCCGCCAGCGAGTTCGCCGCGCAAAAAAATCCAACCCCGCTCACCCGGCTGTTGTCCGAAACCGGTGAGCAACATATTTTCCCGCGCGTCATCCGCTGGACCTTGCACGATGTCCGCCGCATCACCATGGTTCCGCCGGGCTACTGGCTGTTGGTCGAAGATTCCGCGCCCTTCCGCGCGGTGCTTTCTCCCCAGACCCCAGACCCCAGACCCCAGACGCCAATACACGTCCAATCCATTCCGGCGGGCAATGTTCACGCCGCCTGCTTTGCCCCGCGCGAAGCCGCCGCCGAAGCGGAGCTGTTATTGCAACGCTGCGCCACGACCTCGCAAAACATTTCCGCCGCCATCCGTTTTCTGCCGGCGGAACCAGAAACCGAAATCCGCCACCCGCGTCCGGAAGACCTCGCCCTGCTCACCAACAATCGCGGCGGCATGGCACGGCTATGTGTTGATTTCGGCCGCGTGAATTCCAAATACGACTGCGTCCTCGGCGCGAATTTGCATCCGACCGTCCCGGTGGATCGCCACGTTTTGGTGAAGCGCCTCCGCGTCTGGGTGAATGCCGACGGCTTTCTGTCGCCGCTCGATTTCAAAAATCTCGCGGCGTTTGAAGCCGGTTCGCCGGCCGTCTGGCGGTTCATCGCCAACGCCGGCGACGGACGCACGGTGGAGATTGACCTGCGCGCCGAAATGCTCGACGAGCAGAATACGGTCGTGTTCCAATTCCATCGGCCCAGCGAAAAACTCGCGCACGGGAAACAACTGCCCGCCACTGCTGACGTGCGCCTCACCGTGCGCGTGGACATCGAGGACCGGAATTTCCACAGCGAAACCAAGCGCAACCCCGGCGCCGACCATCATTTCTCGTCCCATTCCAAACCGCTCAAGGAGAAAATCGGCTTTGCCTTCACGCCCGCGCGGGATCGTCAGCTGCACGTCCTCGCTGACAGCGGCGAATATCATCCGCAGCCGGAATGGTGTGAGAACATCCCCCACCCCGTTGAACAAGCGCGCGGCCAGACCGGCAGCGGCGACGCCTACAGCCCCGGTTGGTTTGAACTGCCGCTGTCGAAAGGCAAAAAAGTCACGCTGGTTTTGACGGCGGAACCGGAACGCCGGTCTCCTGATCAGCCAGATGAAAAACCAACGCAGCACAAACGAGCCGACCAGACGATCGGTATTCCGTTCGAAGCCCAACTGGAAATCGCCGCCCGGCAATTTGTCGTGCGCCGCGATGATTTCAAGACCGTCATTGCCGGCTATCCGTGGTTTCTCGATTGGGGCCGCGATTCCCTCATCTGTGCACGTGGCCTGCTCGCCGCCGGCATGACGAATGAGGTAAAACAAATTCTGCTCACATTTGCGCGGTTTGAAAAAAACGGCACGCTGCCGAACACGATCAACGGCAACGATGTTTCCAATCGCGACACGACCGACGCGCCGCTGTGGTTCGCCGTGGTGTGCGAGGATCTGGCCGACAAGAAATTTTACCAGACGGTCATTGATGACCAAGGGCGCACCATCGCCAATGTGCTGGCGAGCATCGCGGATAATTATGCCAAGGGCACGCCAAACGGCATTCACATGGACACCGATTCCGCGCTGATCTGGAGCCCGAGCCATTTCACCTGGATGGATACGAATTATCCCGCCGGCACGCCGCGCGAAGGTTATCCCGTCGAGATCCAGGCGCTCTGGATTCGCCTGCTGCGGCAGCTCGAAAAAATTTCCGCGCCGACCGATCAAACGAAGTGGAGCGACCTCGCCAATCACGCGACCACGTCGTTCGAGAAACTTTTTTGGCTCGAAGACAAAGGCTGGTTCGCCGACGTGCTGCTTGGCGGCACCCACGTCATCGCCCGCGACGCCACAGTAGATGACGCCTTGCGCAGCAATGGACTTTTCGCCGTCAGCCTCGGCTTGGTGACCGGCGAGCGGGCGAAACGCTGTGTCGCCGCCGCGCAAAAACATCTCGTCGTGCCGGGCGCGCTGCGCTCGCTCGCGCCGCTGCCGGTGTCGGTTCCGCTCGCGATTTACCGCGACGGCCATTTGCTGAACGATCCGCCGAATCCGTATTGGTCACGTTACGAAGGCGACGAGGACACGCGCCGCAAGCCCGCCTACCACAACGGCACGGCGTGGACGTGGACCTTCCCGACCTTCTGCGAAGCGCTGGCGGCTGCGTGGGAATTTTCGCCGGAAGCCGTGGCCACGGCAAAAGCTTATCTCGGCAGCGTGAAGAAAATTCTGAACGAAGGCTGTCTCGGCCAGCTTCCCGAAATCCTCGACGGCGACGCCCCGCACACGCAGCGCGGCTGCGACGCGCAGGCGTGGGGCGCGACGGAGGCTTTGCGCGTTTGGAAATTACTGGCGCGCGGCGGCAACTAATTTTGACCAAATTCCTTTTCTTCGTGTCTATTCGGGTGAATTCGTGGTTTAATTTCCGAGCATGAAACTGTCCCTGTTGACCATTTTGCTGGGTGCCGGCATGAGCCTGCCGCAGATTTACGGGCTGGCCCGGCCGAAGGATTTTGCCGCCAGCGTGCGGAAGTTTCCGCGCAACTACGCCGCCGGCGTCGCGCTGATGTTACTGGCGACTGGCTGGTTTGTGTGGAACGTGAACGCCGAGCCCATTGCCGACTTCTCAGCCTATAAACCGGCGATGTTGATCGGCTTCACGGCGGTCGGCGTGGCCTCCTGCATTTTCGTCCGGGATTTTCTGGCCATCCGCGGACTGGCGGTCGTGCTGCTGCTGCTCGGCAAATTGATGGTAGATACGGGCCGACTGCATCTTGGCGAATCGCCATTCGTGCTGGTCATCCAGGCGTGGGCCTACGTCCTCGTCGTCGCCGGCATCTGGTTCACGATCACCCCGTGGCGGCTGCGCGACCTGCTGGAATTTGCGACGGCGAACGAGGCGCGTGTCCGCATCGGCAGCGGTCTGCGGCTGGCCTTCGCAGTCTTCATCCTGCTGCTCGGTCTGACGGCGTTCCGTGGAATGTAAAATGAACCTTGGCGATTTCCGCGAAGATTATCAGCGCGGCGCGCTCGACCGCGCGGCGTTGAATGCCAATCCCATCACGCAGTTCGAAGGCTGGTTCCGCGAAGCCACGGGTGAAAAATCTCAGAGCCGCTGGCGCAAAATCGGCATTGCCCTCTACAAACTGTGGAGTGCGATCTGCAATCATCGCCCCGCCGACATCAACGCGATGACGCTCGCGACGGTGGACAAAAACGGAAAACCTTCGACGCGCACGGTGCTGCTGAAAACGGTGGATGAGCGCGGCTTCATTTTTTTTACGAATTACGACAGCCGCAAGGGCCGCGAGCTGGCGGAGAATCCCAATGCGGCGCTGACTTTTTTCTGGTCCGATCTGGAGCGGCAGGTTTGCGTGTCGGGCAGCGTCACGAAATTGCCGACGACGGAATCCGAGGCCTATTTCAAAAGCCGTCCGCGCGGCAGCCGCATCGGCGCGTGGGCATCCAATCAAAGTGAGCCAGTGCCCGACCGTGCGTTTCTGGAGGCGAAATGGCGCGAATTGGAGAAGCAATTTCCTTCGGATGTTCCCCTGCCTCCGAACTGGGGTGGTTTCATCCTGAAACCCGAGCGGATCGAGTTTTGGCAAGGCCGCCCCAGCCGGCTGCATGACCGTTTCTGCTACTTCCGGCAGGCTGACGGCTCGTGGAAAATCGAGCGACTCGCGCCTTGATCCGCCCCCAAAGCGACTCCAGATTTCTCAAAAGCCGTTTTCCATTTATTCCAGTTCAAAATTTGTAAGAAAGACCGCTGACGAGCTTGAAGTCGTTTTTCTGTCGGTCTGAGGCGGGCTGGGAGGCAAAATTATCCACCATGAACGTCTTCAAACTGATGGATTTTGTCAAAAGGGTCTCCAGGCCAAGTTCAAAGTTGACGATGTAATTATCAATCTCGTCCACCTGCGGCAGCAGCTCCACGCTTTGCCAGACCCGGGCATGGCTGTTGAACTTGTGCTCAAATTTTTCGGCGAAACGAATCGTGGCAAACGTCTGGCTGTCGTAGGAGTGCACACTGTTTGTCCCCACCAAGGTGGTTTCACCAATACGCTGGAATTCGACGCCGGCACCGGATTCCACCGAGAGCGTGGTGTTGGTGTCTTTGATGAGGTAATAGCCGACACCCGGACCAATCGTGAGTCGATAATCCACGTCGGCGACAATATCCCGTCGGGCCTCCACCCGGATGTAATCGTAGAATCTTTCCGTGAACAAATGATTCCACTGGCTGTAAGCCCCATAGGTGTTCACGTTTTGTTTGGAATCCTGGCTGCCATAGGAACCGGAGGCGCCCAGCAAGTATTCGTTATTCGGCGTTTTTTTGGCGGTGTCGATTCCGCCATAATACATGAGGCTGTGGCTGTTGCCGCGCGTCAGCGTCAATCCGGCGGTGAGCGAACTTTTCCAGGGATACTCAGGTATTTTCTCGGCGACCGGCGGATTGACTTCGGGAGCCGGAGGCGGTGTTGCCGTCACCACATTGGTGACCGTGATGATGTTGGTCACCAGCACCGTCACCACGTTCGTCACGAGGACGACATTGGTCTGGGCGTTTGCGCTCAGGACATCGGCCGCCAAGAGGCCGGCAACCACTGCTATGATTTTGACTATTTTCATAATAAAACCGCGAATAAAATGTCACTCCAACGTTGGAAGCAAGGGAAAAGGCGGCAGCTCTTTAATATTCCCACGGTGCGTTATCCTCCTGCTCCAGACGCTTCTGGTCAGAACATCGCCCCCAAAGTCAGGCGAAATTCAAATTCATTTCGCTGCACCTCCGGCGCCACCTCAGTCGTATAATTTTCCTCGGCGGTCAGATTGAGGGTGAGATTATCCCAAAACCCGTAGCTTAAATTGGACGTGAGCCCGGCTTGATATTCGCTCGTCCGGTCCAGATTGGAGAGAAACTCCATTTTTTTGGTCAACGTCAGGTTCTTCCGGATTTTCCAGGTGAAATCCTCGGCCAGCCGGAGATAAACCGAATCCAAGTCGGAGGCATCCGACCGATATTCCGCCTCGTAATCCAAACCGCTTTCTGCGTTCAACGCAAAATCATCGTTTCGGACCAGATGGCGACCGAGGCCCGGACCCATTTGATATTGCTCATCGATCTTGCGCACCCGGTCAAAACCACCGCCAACACTAACATACCCGTAGGAGGCTTTGCCCAGGTCGAAATCACTTTTATTGCTGGCCTTGGCGCGATTGGCGGAAATCTGGTCGTCCGTTTTCTTATATTCGCCACTGACCTGCGAAGTATTTCTAAAAAACTTCTTGGGATTTGAAGCGTATGCGTGCTCGTAGGTAATCTTGAGGTTTCCAAAGTAATCCTGCTGTGTCGTGGTCGCAAACAGGGTGTCCACCCCTACATTAATCTGGCCGTGCAACTTCGCCTTGGGCGGGGCCGGCTTGGCGACGGATGGTTTTGCCAAGGTGGCCAATTGGGCGGCCTGAGCAGATGTGATCGCCGGAATTGCCGGCACTGAATTTTGATTGGTTGCAACCTGACCAGCCGGTGTCTGCCACTGGGTAATCTCTGAAAGCGGAATGGGCAGCAGCTTTACCCACGAATTGGACAAGGTTACTTCGTTTGTATTCACCATCACCACCACTCCGCGAATATGATCGCCAGTTTTCAAATACAGCTCGACCTCTTGCGCGGCGATGGTGCCGCCCATGAGGCCAACGAACGTAACGACCAAGCTGAGAGAGATAGCAGCGAAACGCCTGGTCATTCGAGATTCAGTTGTAGTGTTTTGTTTTTTATAAATTTGCTTTCGGCTGAAACCAGCTCAATACGCCGGCTGTGGCAGCGTGCGCCAGGATTGGACCCGGTCATTAAAAAACACAATTTCCGCGCGCACGTAGCTGCGCGGCTCATAATCGTGCTCCAGATGCGGATAATTCCGTCCGACCCAATAACGGGTTTCTTCCAGAAATCCCCCCCGATAAACCCAGGTGCTGTATTCTCCGTGCTCGTTGCCGCTTTCGAGAATTTCGTCCGGCTGACCCCAGGCGATATAAACCGCGTTGGTATCCATACCGGCCTCTATCCGGCTCACTGCCACTAGCCGTTTCACCTCCGGAGAAAACGCAGCATACACAGCGGACCGATCCTGTATGCGCGTTTGCACCGTGCTTGACGTTGCGCAACCCGACAGACCGGCAGCCACCAGTAACAGCAGGAGCGGACCGCCCAGTTTTTTCCGGGTTCCTGCTTCACGGCCAGGTTGTTTCATTCGCATTCTTTTATGACTCACGAAACGAGGAAGCGGTTGCTGCACCAGCATTCAGCGACTTGCCTGCGTGGCAAGAAAGCATAAATCCGTATCATACTCCGAAACCGATTTATGTCCGCGTCCCTCCAGACGATGAAACTGACAGGTGGTAACACCAAAACCGCGAAACCTTCGAACAATTCTTCCGGTGAAAATGTGTCCGCAATTCCAGATTACATTTTCAGCTTTGAAAAGTGGGACAACTCTTCCTGAATTGCAATCCTCCAAATAAATTATTTTAAATCACCCCGGTGGTGCGTGACTCCGGCCAAACTACACGGAGCCCCCAGCTTTTTCAAACCGAACGCCGGCAAATTTTGCCGGCGTTTGATTTAATTCGCACTGGCAGGTTCGGAAGTCGTCTTGTCCAAGGTTTCTTCCTTGTCTTCGCTGATCACCGACGCAATGGCTTGGAGCTTGTCGCCCGCGTCCAAATTGACAAGTTTGACGCCCTGCGTATTGCGGCCCGCCTCGCGGATGCCGCCCACGGGAATGCGCACCATCTGGCCACCCACGGTGATGAGCATGATCTCGTCACTGTCGCGCACGGTCAGCGCGCCGATCACGCCGCCGGTCTTGTCGCCGGTCTTCATCGTGATGATGCCTTTGCCACCGCGCGACTGGACGCGGTATTCGTCAAACGCCGTGCGTTTGCCGATGCCGTTCTCGCCCGCGACGAGCAACGCCGCGTCCGGAACCACAATTGCCGCCGCCACCAGCGCGTCGGTTTTTTCGAGGCTGATGCCCCGCACACCGCCCGCTGCGCGGCCCATGGAACGCACATCGGCTTCGTGAAAGCGAATGCTCATGCCTTCTTTGGTGATCAACACGACATCATCGCCGGGATCTTTGACGTCGTCGTTCTCAACGATGCTGCCACGCGTCAACTTCACATCAATCAACATATCGCCCGGTTCGATGCCGATGGCGATGATGCCGCCCTTGCGCACATTGGAAAACTCATCAAGCGACGTCTTCTTCACCGTGCCCTGCTGCGTCGCGAAAAACAATTCCCCGGACTGCTGCCACGTTACGTCTTCCTTGTTCGCGTCCGTCTTGGATTGGATGCGGATGAGCGCGGCGACTTTTTCGTCGGCCTTCAATTCCAGCAAGTTCGCGATGCTCCGGCCTTTCGCGGCGCGGCCCATGTCGGGAATTTCATGCACGCGCTCGACATACACCCGGCCCGTGTTCGTGAAGAACATCAGGTAATCGTGCGTGCTCGCCGTGAACAGGTGCTCTACGAAATCATTGTCCTCCGCCGTCTCGCCATCCTTGGTCGTCATGCCGATGACGCCTTTGCCGCCGCGGCGCTGGGCGCGATACTGGCTGACGTTCGTGCGTTTGATGAGGCCGCTGTGCGTGAGCGTGATAATGACGCCCTCGTTCGCGATAAGGTCTTCGATGGCGATCTCGCCTTCGTCCGGCACGATCTCGGTCTTGCGCGGCGTGGCGTGCCTCGTCTTGATGTCCAGCAACTCCTGCTTGATGATCGCCATCACGCGCGATTCTTTTGCTAGAATGTCGAGCAAGTCCTTGATGACTTCGATCAACGCCTTGTATTCCTTGTCCACCTTGTCAATTTCCAGATCGGTCAACTGATACAAACGCAGATCCAGAATCGCGTCCACCTGACGCTCGGTCAACGCGTAACGGCCCGCGTCCAGACGTGCCTCGCTGCGGATGAGCACGCCCCAATGCTCCACCTGGGCACGAGTCCATTCGAAGGCGAGCAGCTTGATCCGCGCCTCATCGCGCGTCTTGCTGGAGCGGATGATGTGGATGAACTCATCGAGGTTCGACAGCGCGATGATGTAACCTTCGAGCAACTCGGCGCGTTCCTCGGCCTTCTTCAGTTCAAAGCGCGTGCGGCGCAAAATGACTTCGCGGCGATGCTCGATATAGCACTGGATGATTTGCTTGAGATTGAGCGTTTTCGGCCGGCCGTGATCAATCGCCAGCGAATTGACGCTGAACGAAATCTCCAGCTGCGTGTGCTGAAACAGCTTGGCGATGACAACCTTCGGATTGCCATCGCGCTTGAGTTCAATGACCAGCCGGCAATGTTCGTCCGACTCGTTGCGCATCGCGGAGATCTCCGTGATGATCTTCTCGTTGACGAGGTTCGCGATCTGTTCTTCGAGACCGGCGCGGTTGACGTTGAACGGAATTTCAGTGATGACGAGCTGTTCGCGGTTGCCCTTCATCTCCTCGACGCCGATGCGACCGCGCAGCTTCAAACTGCCTTTGCCGGTCGTGAAATAATTTTTGATGCCCTCGACACCGCAAAGGAAACCGCCGGTCGGAAAGTCCGGGCCTTTGATGAATTTCATCAGCTCGGGAATCGTGATCTCCGGCTTGTCAATCTGCGCGCAGATGCCGTCAATCACTTCGCCAAGATTATGCGGGGCCATGTTCGTGGCCATGCCGACGGCGATGCCCGTGCCGCCGTTGACGAGCAGGTTCGGAAACGCGGCGGGGAAAACTTTCGGCTCGGTCAGACGCTCGTCGTAGTTCGGGACGAAATCCACCGTGTCCTTCTCCATGTCCTGCATCAGCAACGCGCCGAGATGCGTCAAACGCGCCTCGGTATAACGCATCGCCGCCGGCGGATCGTTTTCCACGGAACCAAAATTGCCTTTGCCGTCCACGAGTTTTTCACGCATGGCCCACGGTTGAGCCATGTGCACGAGCGTCGGATAGATCACCGCTTCGCCGTGCGGATGGTAGTTACCGGAGGTGTCACCGCAGATTTTCGCGCACTTGATGTGCTTGCGCCCCGGGAACAGCGACAGGTTCTCCATCGCGTAAAGGATGCGGCGCTGCGACGGCTTGAGTCCATCGCGCACGTCCGGCAACGCGCGCGAAATAATTACGGACATCGAATAGTCGAGGAACGAGTTCTTGATCTCGTCGGCGACGTTGATCTTGGAAAGCTTCTCGCCCTGCGTGTAAGCGCCGCCGCTGGGTTGCTGCGGTGCGGGTTCCGGCGATTGCGGCGGCTGATTGGAGTCGGTTTCGTCTGGCATGATACGGATTCTGGGAAAATGGTTGGGGTGCGATTAAACGTCGAGATTGCGGACATTGAGCGCGTTGTCTTCGATGAACTGGCGGCGCGGTTCGACCTCGTCGCCCATGAGGCGCACAAACATCTCCTCGGCCTCAACGGCGTCGGTGAGCTCGATGCGGAGCAATTTGCGGCGGACGGGATTCATCGTCGTCTCAAAAAGTTCCTTGGCGTCCATTTCGCCCAATCCCTTGAAGCGATACATCTGGATGCCTTTCTTGCCGACGGCTTTCACGCCGGAAAGAATTTCGGGAATCGAAAACAGCGGCGTGACCGATGCCCGCTCGCCTTCGCCTTCCGTCAGTTCAAACAAGGGCTTGTCCTGCGCCGCGTAATGATCCACCGCCAGACCTTTCTTGGTCAGCTTGTCCAGCAGGTCCGAAATAGCCTTGCTCTCCAGGTGCAGGTCGGAAACTTTTGCACGCCGCGTCGGACCGTCCTTCTTGCGCTCAACTTCGGTGTCGCTGCCAAAAATGTCGCTGTTGGCGAGCTTGAAATCTTCCACCTCTTTCGGCGTCAGGAAATAATGGACCGTCTCGTCGTTACCGGAGCGCACCTTCACCATGGACTGCGGCAGCGTGCCGTCTGGGTCCCGCTTCTCGACGTAATCGGCGAAATCACCGCCGAGCCGTTTGATATACGTCGCGTGCTTGTCCAGCGATTCGAGCAGCGAGAGAATTTCTTCCAATTGCTTCGGCGTGAATTCACGGCCGTCGGCGAGATTTTTCAACTTCACTTCCTCCGTGCCGTTTTGCAGCAGGATGCGGTTGAGTTGGATGTCGTCGTCAATGTAATCAGTCTTTTTCTTGCGCGTGATCGAGTAAAGCGGCGGCTGCGCGATATACACGAAGCCCTGCTTCACGAGCTGCGGCATCTGGCGATAGAAGAAGGTCAGCAGCAACGTGCGGATGTGCGAACCGTCCACGTCGGCATCCGTCATAATGATGATCTTGTGGTAACGGAGCTTCTCCAGATTGAATGCGCCTTCGCCCTCGCCATCGCCGATGCCCGTGCCAATGGCGGTGATCATCGTGCGGATTTCGTTATTTTGAAGCACCTTGTCGAGCCGAGCCTTCTCCACATTGATGAGTTTGCCGCGAATCGGGAGAATCGCCTGAAATTTCCGGTCGCGCCCCTGCTTGGCGGAGCCACCGGCGGAATCACCTTCGACGATATACAATTCGGTATTCGCCGGGTCGCGGTCGGAGCAATCCGCCAGCTTGCCCGGCAAACCACCGCCGGTCAGCGCGCTCTTGCGGACCGCTTCACGCGCTTTGCGAGCGGCTTCACGCGCACGAGCCGCCGTGAGACCTTTATCAATGATGCGCTTCGCCACCGGCGGATTTGCATCAAAATAGCTCATCAAACCTTCGTAGGTCACCGAGCCGGTGATGCGCTCCACCTCGGGAGACAGCAGCTTGACCTTGGTCTGCGATTCAAATTTCGGATCGCTGTGCTTGACGGAAATCACCGCCGTCAAACCTTCGCGCACGTCGTCGCCGGTGATCTGCGGATCCTTTTCCTTCAGCAGTTCATTCGATTTCGCGTATTGGTTGATGGCGCGGGTCACCGCGCTGCGGAAACCAGAGAGATGTGTGCCGCCATCGGGATTGTGAATCGTGTTCGTGTAGCACAGCACCTGGTCGTTGTAGCTGTCGTTGTATTGCAGCACGACTTCGATGTGAACCTCGATTTCCTTGTCGTCCAGCTTTTCGCGGGTTTCCTTGCGAAATGAAATCGGCTTGGGATGCAACGGTTCCTTGCTCTTGTTGAGTTGCTTGACGAATTCCTCGACGCCGTTCTTGTAATAAAACGTCTCCGGCTCGGTCGCCGTCTGGCGCTCGTCGGTAAAAACAATTTCCAGACCCGAATTCAAAAACGCCAGTTCACGCAGACGTTGCGCGATGATGTTGGTCTTGAACTCCACCGTTTCCCGGAAAATTTCCGGATCCGGCTTGAAGGTAATCAGCGTGCCGGTCTTCTTGGATTTGCCAATGACGTCGAGCTTCTTGGTCGTTTTGCCGCGCTCGAACTCCATGTGATAGACCTGCTCGTTGCGAGAAACCTCCACTTCGAACCATTCACTGACGGCGTTGACGCACTTCGCGCCGACGCCGTGCGTGCCGCCAGAAAATTTATAGCCGCCCTGGCCATATTTGCCGCCGGAATGGAGCGTCGTCAAAACCAGTTCCACGCCGGGCAGACCGGAATCTTTGTTGATGTCCACCGGAATACCGCGCCCGTCGTCGCGGATTGAAATCGAGCCGTCCACATGAATCGTCACCTCGATTTTGGAGCAGTGACCGGCGAGATGTTCGTCCACAGAATTATCCAGGACTTCGCTCACGCAATGGTGCAGCGCGCGTTCGTCCGTGCCGCCGATATACATGCCGGGTTTCTTGCGAACAGCTTCGAGCCCCTTCAGCGAGGACAACTTGGAGGCGTCGTAATTGCCATCGGCAATCTTGTCTGGTGAAACATTTTTCTCTTCCGACGGATCAGAAATACTCGACATAATTATGGTGCAATTCCGGGTAAAATATGGTGCGGCAACGAATATGAAAAATGTAGGGAAAACCGGCCATTTCCACAATGCGAAACTGCTTTTTTTTGGGACGAAAAACACCATTAGTTGTGGCTGTTTTAACTTGCCAACCAAACCTGTTGTGTTCGAGAAAAGACCGTCTCAATCGGTTTGTGAACAAATCCAACTCGCTTTTTGGAAACGTTAACTTTAATTTCGACAGATGGATTCGACCGAAAAAAATTTCGCCCACCCCGACCACTTTGTCAGCCGCCACATTGGCCCAAACGCCGCTGAAACCAGCGAAATGCTGACGCTGCTTGGGCATAAGAATTTGGATGAATTAACCGACGCCGCCGTTCCCCAAAAAATCCGCCTCGGCAACAAATTAAACCTGCCCGCTGCGCGCAGTGAATTTGAAGCGCTCGCCGAACTCCGCCGCATCGCCAGCGAAAACAAAGTCTTCCGCTCCTTCATCGGCCAGGGCTATTACGACACCATCACGCCGCCAGTTATCCAACGTAACGTGCTCGAAAATCCCGGCTGGTATACACAATACACGCCTTACCAAGCCGAAATTTCCCAAGGCCGCCTCGAAGCGCTGCTGAATTTTCAGACGATGGTCACCGACCTCACCACGCTCGACATCGCCAACGCCTCGATGCTCGACGAAGCCACCGCCGCTGCCGAAGCGATGACGATGTCTTCCCGCCTCAAAGACGGCCGCAGCATTTTCTTTGTCTCCGAAGCCTGCCATCCGCAAACCATCGAAGTCGTCCGCGCCCGCGCCGAAGCGTTGAAGATTGAAGTCATCATCGGCAACCACGAAACGTTTGCCTTCACCGATAAAGTTTTCGGTGCGCTCGTGCAATATCCAGACACCTTCGGCGGGATTCATGATTATTCCGGCTTTGCCGAAAAAGTCCACGCCGCCGGCGCGATCCTCACCGTCGCCACGGATTTGCTGGCGCTTACGCTCATCAAACCGCCAGGCGAATTCGGCGCGGACATCGCCGTCGGCAGCGCGCAACGTTTCGGTGTGCCGCTCGGTTACGGTGGACCGCACGCCGCCTTCTTCGCCACGCGCGATGAGTTCAAACGCCAGATGCCCGGACGCATCGTTGGCGTGTCAAAGGATTCGCGCGGCAAACCCGCCCTGCGCCTCGCGCTCGGCACGCGCGAGCAACACATCCGCCGCGAAAAGGCCACCAGCAACATCTGCACCGCGCAGGCTTTGCTCGCGAACATGGCGTCGCTCTATGCCTGCTATCACGGACCGAAGGGATTGAAGCAGATTGCGGCTCGCGTTCATAGATTGACCGGATTGCTTGCTGCCGGCCTTGAAAAACTAGGGTGCAAAATTTCAACCGACAAATTCTTCGATACGATTCGCGTTGAGTTGGCAAATCAGCCGGCCGCTGATCTTTTGAAAAGTGCGGCTACACATCAGGTAAACCTTCGCGCGGTTGGCCCCAAGGCCATTGGCATCTCGCTGGACGAAACAACGAGCATTGCAGACGTCGCCAAGATTTTCCAAATCTTCAATGACGGCAAACCACTCAATTTTTCCATCGGCGACCTTGCGCCCAAGTGCTCGCAGTTCACCGCGCGCACCTCGGAATTTCTAAACCACTCCGTCTTCAACCGCTACCACTCCGAGACCGAGATGCTGCGCTATATCAAGCGCCTCGAATCGCGGGACCTCTCGCTCACGGCCTCGATGATTCCGCTCGGCTCCTGCACGATGAAGCTGAACGCCGCCGCGGAAATGTTCCCCGTCTCGTGGCCGGAGTTTGCGAAGATCCATCCGTTCGCGCCCATCAGCCAGGCGCGCGGCTACCAAATTCTTTTTCAAAATCTCGAAGACTGGCTCGCGGAGATCACCGGCTTTGCGGGCATCTCCTTGCAGCCGAACGCCGGTTCGCAGGGCGAATACGCCGGATTGCTCGTCATCCGCGCCTATCACGAATCGCGCGGCGA
>Ga0068856_100000561_pt1 | contig 40801 bp, 38 predicted proteins | sample KBSCornC62_FD_66595 | JGI IMG/M metagenome (GOLD analysis project Ga0068856, IMG submission 66595) | Corn rhizosphere microbial communities from Kellogg Biological Station, Michigan, USA - KBS Corn C6-2 | ecosystem: Host-associated > Plants > Roots > Rhizosphere > Soil ...
CCCGGCCACCGGGCGGAGGGAACAGGCGGCACCGGACCGGGGCGGAAAATATTCCAAGATTTGTGGAATATCGTTGACACATTTTTTTGGCCTGAAAAACTTTCGGTAAAGTTTCAGGGAAATTTTGACAACGCTGTTTCAATATTCAAGCCACCGTCGCGACTGCGGCGGAAGTTCCACCGTTCGTTTCTTCTTACTGTGAAAAACTATATTCTCGACACCAACGTATTGCTTCACGATCCCAACTCGCTCGTTAATTTTGAGGAACACAACGTCCTCGTGCCCATCGAGGTCATCGAGGAAATTGACCGTTTCAAACGCGAGTCCACCGAACTGGGCCGCAACGCGCGCACGGTCTCGCGGATGCTTGACGGGTTTCGCGGCGAGGGCAGTTTGAGCGCCGGGGTGGATTTGCCGAACGGCGGCAAATTGAAGATCGCCTTCGAAAAGAACGGCCACGGCGAAACCGTCTTCATCAAGGACTCAGTGGACAACCGGATTCTGGCGCTTGCCTCCAGCATCCAGAAGGCCCAGCCGAAAAATGCCACAATCCTGGTTTCAAAAGACATCAATCTCCGCATCAAGGCCGACGCGCTCGGGCTGCTGGCGGAGGATTACGAGACGGATCGCGTATTCATCACCGATCTTTACACCGGCATGGTGGACCTGACGATTTCAGGCGAAAAGATGGCTTCGTTTCGCGCCAAGGGCGAACTCGCGCTGGACAGCGGCAAGAAATATTTCCCGAACGAATACTGCACGCTGACCGACGAGACGAACCCGAAAAAGGCCGCCTTGACGAAAGTGGACGCGACCGGCACCAAGCTGATACCCATCCACGATTGCCGCGAGGGCGTCTGGGGCATCAAGCCGCGCAACCGCGAGCAGCATTTCGCGCTCGACGCCCTGCTCGACGACCGGGTCAAACTGGTCACGCTCATGGGCAAAGCCGGCACCGGCAAAACCTTGATCGCCATGGCGGCCGGCTTGAAGCGCGTGGTGAACGACCGGGAATTTCGCCGGCTGGTCGTGGCGCGTCCGACGATTTCCATGGGCAAGGAACTGGGTTTCCTCCCCGGCTCGCTCGACGAGAAGCTCGCGCCGTGGATGCAGCCGATTCACGATGCACTGGAAATGTTAAGCGATTTGAACATGGGCCACGAACATCGCCGCGCCGCCGACCTGATGCGCAGCGGCAGCATCGTGGTGGAGGCGTTGAGCTACATTCGCGGACGCAGCATCGCGAACCAGTTCATGATCATTGACGAGTCGCAGAACCTGACGCCGCTCGAGGCCAAGACGATCGTCACGCGCGTCGGCAGCGGCACGAAGATCATTTTCACCGGCGATCCGTATCAGATTGACAACCCGTATGTGGATTCGTCCTCCAACGGTTTCAATTATATCATCAGCCGTTTCCGCGACCAGGCGATCGCCGCGCACATTGAGTTACAAAAAGGCGAGCGCTCGGAACTGGCAGAACTGGCGGCGAACATCCTGTGAGCCGATCATCTTGTTTAAGTTCCATTCCATCAACGACGAGCTTGTCTATCACATGAACAGGTGAGAAAAATCTCTGTTTTCCATGTTGACAAGCGAGTCATTTAGCGGAACTTTCAACTGTAAAGTAATTTAAATGCAATTGGGATTATGATATCAAACGAACGTCCATCACCTTACGGTCGCAGGCCTTACCAAGGCCATGGCTATGGCGCACCGAAGTATAACCAACAATACAACCAGCAACCCCGCCCGCCGGTCAATGAAGACACCTTGAAAGCCGCCGAGGTGCAGATTGAACGGAAGAATTTCGTTCTCACCTTGAAGGAAAATCCGCGCGGTCGCTTCCTCCGCATCACGGAAGATGTCGGCGGCCGCCGCGACACCATCATCATTCCCTCGACCGGCCTGGCCGAGTTCAAGAAACTGGTGGATGAAATGGTGAAAGCCTCGGAAGCCATTCCCGAGAAACAGCCGAATCCCGAAGAATAAGCGATAAACTTTAAGCCAAAAAATTCCGGCGCAATTATTTTTTCGCCGGAGTTTTTTTCTTTTTCGGCTTCGGCGGGGTCAACTTCTTGGCGTCGCCCCAAAGCCCTTCCAGGTCATAGTGCGTGCGCGTGTCGGCGTGCATGACATGGACAATGACGTCGAAATAATCCAGCACCACCCATGAACCGGAGGCCATGCCCTCGGCGCGGGCCGGACGCAAATCATGTTCGTCGCGCAGCCGGCTGGTGATTTCCTCCACGATGGCGCGCAGGTGGGGCTGGCTTGTGCCGGAGGCGATGACAAAAAAATCCGTCACCGAGGACAGCTTGCGGACGTCGAGCACCGTGATGTTTTCGGCCTTTTTATTGTCCGCGAAATCGCGGCAGAGTTGCGCCAGTTTTTTAGAATCCATATTTGCGGGGGGAATTTAACCACAAAGCAGCGCGGATGGACACGGATAAAATTCAAACATAAATCCGCGCCTCGCGAATCGCCCCGGCCACGGCGGCGGGAACCAGATGCTCAACCGTCAATCCGGCCTTCACCCGCGCGCGGATTTCCGACGAGGAAACGGCAAACGGAAAGCCTTGCAACGTCCGTCCGCGAAATGGCGATGGGAAAGCAGCGTCCGCCCCGCCCGGTCGCGGCACGGCCACGAATTCCGCAAGCTTTGCCAACCCGCCAGCTTCACGCCATTCGTTGAGCTTTGCCGCGTTGTCGGCACCGATGAGATAAAACAGTTTCGCACCGGAAAAGCGCCTGGCGTAATCGCGCAGAGCATCAATCGTGTAGGAGGTCCCGCCACGCCGGATTTCCTGATCGTCCACTTCGCAGTTCGTTTTGCCGGCGAGCGCGAGCCGCAGCAGTTGCAGCCGCACGGCATCGGGCGCGGGTTGATTTTCCGCCTTGAAGGGCGAGCGCGCGGCCGGGATGAAGAACAGCCGGTCCAAGCCAAGTTCCTCCAAGGCCGCCTGCGCCACGAGCAGGTGGCCGAGGTGAACCGGATCGAACGAACCGCCGTAAATGCCAAGTTTCATGTTGAAAGTTACAGGTTACAGGTTTGCTCGCGAACGTCGCGAATCCAACTTTCAACTTTCAACCTGTAACTTTCAACTGAATTAAGCCGGCTCGGTGTAATCGAGATCCTTGCCGTGGGTTTCCTCCAGGCCGCGCACGGCCCAGAGCGCGATGAGGATGCAGGCAAAAGAGATCATCGCCGCCGAAGCCAGGATGCCGCAGGACGGCTTGAAATGATTGAAAGCGAGTGTCAGCGGCACGGTCGCACCACGCACGAAATTCGGCACGGTGGTGGCGACGGTGGCGCGGATGTTGGTGCCGAACTGTTCCGCCGCGACCGTCACAAACACCGTCCAATAGCCGACACCGAAACCCAGCAGCAAGATGATGAGGTAAAACGTGCCGTTGGATTGTCCGCCGCAGAAGAAATAAGCCGTCGTCGCCGCCGCGGTGAAAAACAGGAACGCGAACAGAATTTTCCGGCGGGAACGCAGCAACTGGCTGAAATGTCCGCTGGCGTAGCCGCCAAAGGTAATCCCGAGGTAGGTGAAGGCGATGGCCTGTGCGACCTTGACTTCGCCCTGAATATTCAGCGCCTGGGAAATTTCCGGAGAGAACGTCACGAGGATGCCCACGATGCACCACAGCGGCAACCCGATAAAGATGCAGCGCAGATATTTCAAGAAGCGCGCCGCATCGGTGAACAGCATGAGAAAATTGCCGCGCGACACCTGTTTCTGGTGGGTGCGAAGCTGTTTGAACATGCCCGATTCCGCCACGCTCAAGCGCAGGAACAACAGCACCAAGCCCAGCCCGCCGCCGATGAAATACGCCGTGCGCCATTCCACCTTTTGCGCCACCAGCCCGCCGATGACCGCGCCAAAGACGCCGACCGTCGAAATGATGGTTGTTCCGTAGGCGCGAATTTCCTTCGGCAGGATCTCCGTGACCAGCGTGATGCCGCCACCCAGTTCGCCCGCCAGCCCGAACCCGGCGATGAAACGCCACACGGCATAGGCCTCAATTGTGTGGACGAAACCATTGGCCAGGTTGGCGACGGAATACAACAGGATGGATCCGAACAGCAAGGCCACCCGGCCCACGCGGTCGCCGAGAACCCCGAAAAAGATTCCGCCGGCGAGCATGCCCAGCATTTGCAGGTTCAACAACAAGATGCCATGGCTCACCAGCAGGTCGCCGGAAAAGCCCAGGTCTTTCAAGCTCGGGATGCGCAGGATGCTGAACAGGATCAAGTCATACACATCCACGAAATAGCCAAGAGCGCCGACGATGACGGCCGGATGCAGGATCTGGCGCAGGGTGGAACTGTTGGTTTTCATTTTGGCTGGGCGAGAATTTACGATTGGCGGCCGGCGGTTTACGAGGCTAAAGTTACGCGGCGTGGACATCTTTAACACCAAACCACAGGTTCCCTTAACGCGGCATTGCCACCACTGCGGCGAGCCGTGGACGATCAACGGCAATCCCGGTCGCGGCGAGGTCTGCATGAAATGCCGCGCCGATCTGCGCGTGTGCCTGAACTGCCAGAGCTACGACCCGCGCGTGGCGGAACAATGCCGGGAGCGGCGCGCCGACCTAGTGCTGGAAAAAGCCGTCGGCAACTTCTGCGAGTATTTTGAATTCGTCCGCCGCAAATGGGAGCCGAAGGACGTAAAGCTTTCCCGCGAGGAAGCGGCGCGGGCGAATTTGAAGAAATTGTTCGGCGATTAACCGGTGCCACCTGGCTGCGCTTAGCGGCTGACGCGCCCATCGGCGCCGCGCGTGGCCAACCGGCTTTGCAGGTCGGCATTGTCAAAGTCGTATCCTAAAATCCGCAAGTCATCCGCGTAGAAGTCCGCCACGATTTTCCGGGAGGCATCTGTGTAGTATGGCCGGTAATCTTTCTCGCGGGAGGCGTTGCGGTTGGCCTCGGCCAGCGTGGCGTTGATGCCCAGCTTGCGGCTGATGAAGGCAAAATCCGCCTGAAGATTTTCGTAATAGCCGAAGAAATCCAGTCCGGGCCGGTTTTTGCGGACGCAGATGAATTCACTCTGCGGACGGAAGTGCAGAGCGCGGCGGATGTTCCGCTTCCGAAGCCCCTCCCTGGCAAAGGCATCAAAGGTGGCATACGCCGAAAGATTTTTCTCCGCCCACAGCCGGTCCTTTTCGTTCACGCCGCCCTTTTTCAGAAAGAGAAACGCCGACACCACACGGTCAAAGGGATTGCGCACGATGGTGAACTTGAAATAGCCATTGAATTCCGCCGGCGCAAACATGATCTGGTAGCGCCGCAGGTTCGTGTGGCCGCAATCGAAATCGCCGAAGAGGCTTTTCACGAGCGAAATCCCGGCGCATTTCGGAACGTGGACAAAAATGCAGCGGTGCTGGTCGAAGGCCCAGCGTTTCTTTTGCAACGCGGCGAATTTGGCCGGCCGGAAGTGTTGGAAGTTAAACCGGCGAATCGAATGCCACAGGTCATTGGTCGGGGAGTCTGGGCTGGCCGGTTGATTCATGGCGACCGTAAAAAAGGTGAAATCGCCGGCCAAGACAAGGGAATTCTTTCTCCTGTTCAAGTTTGCAGACGCCCTTTAGCTTTCTGCGCATGAAAGTCAGCGGCTTTACATTTCTGCGCAACGGGCAGCGTCTCGGCTATCCGTTCGTCGAATCCATCCGCTCCCTCCTGCCGCTGGTGGATGAGTTCGTCATCGCGCTCGGCCCCTGCGACGACGACACGGAGCAGATGGTGCGCGCCATCGGCGATCCCAAAATCCGCATCATCCCGACGCAATGGAACGAGCGGATCAAGAACGATTACAGCATCAAAGGCTTTGTCTATGGCCAGCAGAAATCCATCGCCCTGTTCAATTGCACCGGCGACTGGGCGTTCTATCTCGAAGCCGACGAGGTGGTGCATGAAAGCGACCTGCCCAAAATCCGCGCGGCCATGGAAAAACACCTCAACGACGAGCGCGTCGAGGCGCTGGCGTTTGACTATCTCCATTTTTACGGCAACGCCAACACGCTGGCGTGTTCGCCCGGCTGGTATCGGAGCGAGGTGCGGGTCATTCGCAACACGATTCCCGCCTGGTCGAGCGAGGCGCTGTTTTTCAACGTGCTGGACAGCCACAAAAAAGCCCGCTACCCGCGCGCGGCACATACGGGCGCGACGATTTATCATTACGGCTGGGTGCGGAGCGAGGCGCAGATGGATCAGAAGCGGGCCGCCGTTCGCAAATTTTGGAATGACTCCAAGCCCAAGGCGACGGACTACTCGAAGGTGGATGCCGCCGGGCTGAAATTGTTCACCGGCTCGCATCCACAGGCGGTTCAAGCCTGGCTGCCCAAGGCGGAAGGGATTTTCCAGACCGATCCCCGCCACCAGCCCACTGCCCGCGAAAAGAAGCACCGCTGGATGATGAAACTAGAAAAGCACTTCGGCTGGCGCTTCGACAAAAAACATTACCGGCTGATACCCTGAACGTTCAAGCCGCCACCTCGCGGGCACGGCGCTTTTTGTAAAGCTTGCAGACCTGACGGAAAAACGTCTGGTTGTAGAGCCGGTGGAGCAGGAAGTTCGGCTGGAGTTCGCTCTCGTATTTATCAAACGACGCCACCTTGTCCGCCGCCGAAAATCCGGTTTGCGCCAGAAACTTCGGGAAGATTTCCTTCACCGCAAAATCGTAAAGCGCCAGATCGAGCTGGTTCGCCTCGCGGGTCATGTCCACCGCCCGGGCGTCCTTTTCCAGGGATTGCTTGAGGGTGTTGTCGCGGGCGGTGACCTTCCGCTTGTAATTATAATTCAGTTTAACGGGGCAGATTTTTTGCAACATGTGCAACGACAGGTCAAACTTTTCCGTCAGGCCGGCGAAGTGAAATTTTTCGAGGACCAGCTTGGCACGACCAAGGTCAGGCTGTCCACCCGCCAGCCGTTTCACCTGAATGTTTTTGAAATTGGGATCCGTCTGCAACATGTCTTCGAAGCTTTGCGCGCGCTTGCAGCGGGAACGCTCATCCTGATATTGCGAAAAAACCCGCGCCACCGGCTCGCGCAGAAAAGAGACATAAAACGGGTCCCGCGCAGCAAAGCGCGTCGGGTCGCAGAGATTGTGGCCGGCAATACTGCGCATCCACGGGAAGCAATTCCGGGCGAAATCGAAGTCGCGCTGGTCGGCCACCTTGTTGCCCAGATGGCCGAGGTGGCAATGACCGATCCCGAAGGTGTTTTCGAGGATGAATTGAAAGGTGGTGCCCGCCGTTTTCGGGATGTGGAGAAAAAATATCATGTGCTGATTCTGATTAGCCCGGCCGCTTTGAAGATTGGTTGAAGCTGCCGTGTTTGGCAACCGATTTATCCCAGCGCCGCCTCGCATGCCGTAATGACCGTCGCCAACGTAATCGTGGCGATGTTCCGGTCCACCGGCGGAAGCAACGACCACTCCGCGTGACGAAATGGGTGCGGACGTCCCGCGCGCGCATGGTTCATCAGCATCACCACGCGTTTGCCCTGCGCCACGGCCAGATGCAGCGCGCCGGTGTCGCCGCCGACGATAAGCGAGGACAATTGCATCAATCCCCCCGTGACCAGCAATGGCACGCCGGCGGACACGGCGAAGCCGGCGTCGCGCGCCGGTTCCAGCGCCACGCGGTCGGCCGGACCGCCGCCAAAGACAATGTGCCAGCCCAGCGCCTGCCAGTGCCGGGCCAGGGCCAGATAATTTTCCAGCGGCCAGTTTTTATGCGGTGAACTGGTGAACGGCTGCACGAAGAGCAGCGGTTTTTCGGCGAGGAACCGTTGCGCGGCGAGGAACTCCCGCGCGGCCGCCAAAGCATCCGCCGGCAGGAAAAATTCATTGCGGACGGCCTCCGTTTTCAGCCCGCAGCGGCGCAGCAGTTCCAGATGCATCTCGGCGGCGTGCAGTTCGCGATTCCGGTCCGCGCTTCGGGTGTAGGCCCAGCGGCGGCCGGCTTTATGGACGACGCCCCAGCGCTCCGGCGCGCCGGAGATACGGGCCAGCCAGACGCTTTCGCCGTTGCCCTGCAAATCCACGGCCAGCGAAAAATTGCCCGCGCGCACCCGGCGCACGAGCCGGAGCAATTCACCGCCGATGCGAAAAGGGTTTTTGCCGCGCAGGGCGGAACGGTCGAGCGCGATGGTCTCATCCACCCCGAGGAAGCCGCGCAGCAATTCAGAGTTTTCCTGCGTCGTGAGAAACGAGATTTTGGCCGACGGGAAATTGGCGCGCAAAACGGAAACCGCCGGCAACGTCAGCACCACGTCGCCGATGGCGGTAAGCCGGATCAATAAAATGGTTTCGCGGGGATTCACGTTGAAGCGGCACCGGAAAATCCGGCATCCACCGCGGCAATCAGCGCGTCCTGGAAAGCGGCGTGGGAACATTGCCCGGCGAAAGCCTGCGCTCCCTGCCGCCAGCAGGCGAGTTCGGAAGGTGACGCGGCGACCGCCTGCAAGATCGCCTGCTGCAGGGCGGGCACGCTGCCGGACGGAAACAGCGGGCCCATATTGTATTGCCGCGTCAAACGTCCCACCAGTTGTTCATCGGAGGCGATGACGGGTTTGCCGGCGCCGGCGGCGCGCGCCAGCACGCCGCTGCTGCCGAAATGGCCGATATACGGCAAGAGCACAAAGTCACAGGCGGCGAAAACCATCTGCTCCTCTTCCGTCGAAACATACCGGTTGATCAGGATCGCGCGGCCCTGGGACGCCAGTTTTTCCAGGTCGCCGGCCAGGCCCGAATCTTCCGGTTGCTTGCCGGCACAGAGCAGAAATGCCGGCGAGTTTTCCGGCAGGTTCAGCATCGCCCTGACGGCCAGATGGAGTCCTTTGCGCCGATAAGCCCCGCCGTAAAAGAGAAAAACCTGGCGACCGGAGGGCACGCCCAGTTTTTGCATGGCGCGGGCGCGATCCGTCGTAAAATTTTCCGGGTAAGGATCCGGCAGAAAAAAACCGGGGGCCTGGGGATGCCTGACCTTGAGTTGCGCCTCCATGAACGGGTCGAGAAACAGCAGTTGCCGAAACCAGCCGTGACGCAGCAGCCGCAGGAAACCAAGCGACTTGATCCACAGATTGGGCGAAAGGCCGCAGCCATCCAAGAAACGGGGGCGCATATAAATGCCACCCAGTTTTCCCCGTAAAACGGCGGGCGGCATCAGGCCAAACGCCGCCCGGCGCAGCAATTGGGAGGCAATTTCATCAAAGGTGGTCAGGAATACCGAATCTGCGCCGGACTTGACCAGACACTCAGCAACACACTTCACTTTATCTTTGCTTGAACCACTGGAGTCGCCAAACGCGGATATGACCTGCATCCGCCCCAACAGATCATCCATCTGTGTTTGAATGCGCGGAAACGATTCCGGCCGGGTATCAATCGCCAGCGACACTTTATACCCGGCTTGCAGCAGGGTCTCCGAAATGAACCGGAGATATCCAATGTGATGGCCGTCCACATTCGGGTCGTAGATCAGGATGCTACGGTGATTTTTTGGCTGTTCCATGAAAAGATTAAAGGCGACAGCCACGTGCCATGTTGGCGGCGGGAATGGGTTGCATCATTGGGGTGAAGATTTATGATTCTGGGCCTCAAAAGCCTTGAAATAGCGAAGGAAAGTGTAAAACGCCGACATCCAGGCGATGGCCAAGCCGCGCCAGCCATCGAGAAAGCCCAGCTTGAAAACATAGCCGCGCAAAAACCGCCACGGCGGGCGGACCAGCAGTTGCGTGAAGGTGATGCGGCGGTTTTCCTGGCGGCAGGTCCCGGCAAATTCATTGGCGTAGCGGATCGTCTTTTGCAGCAGGTGCTCCATACTTTCCATGCTGTAATGCAAGAGTTCCCCGTTCAGCTTCCCAACGCTGCCGGTGACAACAACCCGGCCATGCGGAAAGACGCCGCCCCATTTTCCCTGCCCGCGCCGCCACAAACGCAGCTTGCGGTCGGGATACCATTCGCCATGACGAATCCAGCGGTCATAAAACAGCGTGCAGCGCGGAAAATCGTAGGCGACATGCCGGTTGAGTTTCTCCGGCTGCGAAAATAATTGCCGGATGCTGGCGCGGAGTTCGGGCGAAACGACTTCATCGGCGTCCAGCGAGAGCAGCCAGTCGCCCGAGGCCTTGTCGGTGGCGGACTGATTCTGGACGATGTTGCCCTTCCACGGCTCGCGAAACACTTTGGCGCCGAAAGATTCGGCGATTTTGTCCGTGCCGTCGCTGACGGTGTCGTTGATGACGACAATGATTTCACCCGCCCAGCCGGCAACGCTCTGCAAGGTCGGCGTAATCCGGTGCGCCTCGTTGCCGGAGATGATACAAACGGTGACGGGCAGTTTCATCGGTTGCGGCGGAGTTTGGCGAACTGGCGATAGACGCCCAGACTGTAAAGATGGCACAGCCGGTAACGCCAGTGGCGGTCGGTGGTGTAGCTATCGAAGGAGCTCACCTGGGAATCCGGCGCGAATCCAGCCTGGGCGCAAAACTTCGGGAAAATTTCCTGCACGGCAAAATCATACAGCGCGAGATCCAGCTGGTTGTGTTCGCGCGCCAACTCAATCATGCGCGGGTCGTTGACGACTTTTTTGCGGATGACGTTGGTGCTGGCCGTGCGGCGCCGCTTGTAATTCAAGTTGAGCGGCAGGGGCGTGAGCTGCTCGAGAATGTGCAATGAGAGATCGAATTTTTCCGTCAATCCGACGAAGTCGCAGCGCTCCAAATATTTTTTGGCCTTGTCGAGGTTGTTTTCGCCAGCCATGAGGCGGACATGCAGATTATCGGCGTTGGGCTGCTGCTTGAGGAACTCCTCAAAGCTCCACGTCTTCCCACCGGTCAGAATGGTGTCCTGAAAATGCGAAAATGACCGCGCCACCGGCTCGCGCAGAAAAGTGATGTGAAACGGATCCGGGACGTTCAACGCCAGCGGATCCAGCAAACTGTGGCCGGCCAGGCTTTTCATTCCCGGAAAAAATTTCCGCGCGAAATTGAAATCCTCCTGCCGGAAAATCTTCTGCTTGGCGTGGTCCGCATGGCAGGCCGAAAGACCGAAAGTATTCTCCAGGATGAACTGGAAGGTGGAGCCGGCGGTTTTCGGGATGTGCAGAAAGACGATCATTGAATTGGCGCGGTCATCATTGGCCGATTTGATCGCAAAGTAAATCCTGATTTCCCGCGCGAAAACAAAACTTTCACTTTCCGCCGCCGTTGTCAGAATATGCGCAATGATTGCATTTCTCCGCCAGCTCTGGGGCTTTGTCCGGCCGTATCGCGGACGATTTTACCTCGGCCTGCTCTGCGGGATTTTTTACGGATTTGCCAACGGCCTGGTGCTGGGAGCCGTGAAGGTGGTCACGGACCTGATTTTCGACGGCTCCACCAATTTCCACGAAAAGATCACCCAGCATCTCGACAAGCTCCCCCAGTGGCTGCATCCGGTCACCGAGCGGCTGGCCACCGTGGTGCCTGAATTTCCCGCCCCCAAGACGCAGCTTGGCTGGATTCTGGTGGCGGCGGCCATTCCCCTGGTCATGCTGCTACGCAATATCCTCGCTTATCTGAGCATTTATCTGACGAACTGGTCGGCCATGCGCGCCATCGCCGATATTCGCACCAAACTGTTCAGCCATCTGCAAAACCTTTCGCTGGGATTCTTCAACAATGCGAGCACGGGAGATCTGATCGCCCGCATCACCAGCGACACGCAGGTGCTCTACCGCATCATCGGCGGTTCGTTTTCCTCCATCGTCAAGGATCCGGTGACCATTCTTTGCACCCTCGGCGTGCTGCTGGCCATGCAGCCCACCCTGACCGTGATTTCTGCAATCGTGTTTCCGCTGTGCATCGTGCCCATCGTCATCTACGGACGGAAAGTCCGCAAATCCGCCCGCGCCGTGCAGCAATACAACGCGGAACTCGCGAACCTGATGCACGAATCCTTCACGGGCAACCGGGTCATCAAGGCCTACAATCTGGAAAATACCGTCATTGAACGTTTCATGGCCACCACGCAAAAATTCGTCAGCCAGATGATGCGCGTCGTTCGCGCGAACGAAATTCCCAGCCAGCTCATGGAACTGTTCGGGGCCACCGGCATCGCGCTGGTTTTCCTTTACGTGCACCAGATGCCAGCCGACCAGCGGCCCAACCCGCAGGATTTCATGACATTCATTCTGGCGGTCGTGATGATCTACCCGCCGGTCAAGGCGATTACGCGCATGCACAACCAGTTGCACCAGGCGCGCGCCGCCAGCGAACGCGTCTTTGAATTGCTCGCCACCCAAAACACCGTGCCGGAGCCCGTTGCCCCCAAGATGCTCCACGCGGACCAGGCGGACATCGAGTTCCAAAACCTTGATTTCAATTACGGCGAAAAACCGGTGCTTCGGAACATCAACCTCACCGTCAAAGCCGGCCAGCTCGTCGCGCTCGTCGGCGCGAGCGGTTCCGGGAAAACCACGCTGGCCAACCTGCTCCTCCGTTTTTACGACCCGACGGGCGGCACGGTCAAAATCGGCGGCGTGGATGTCCGCGACGTTACGACCCGCGACTTGCGGAACCAGATCGCGGTGGTGGCCCAGGAAAATGTTTTGTTCAATGATTCGATCCGCCGGAACATCGAGCTGGGCCGGCTCGGCGCCTCGAGCGAGGATATCATCGCCGCCGCCAAACACGCTTTTGCCTTTGAATTCATCATGCAAAAGCCGGAGGGCTTTGACACCGTCATCGGCGAAAAAGGCGTCTCGCTTTCCGGCGGCCAGCGCCAGCGCATCGCCATCGCGCGCGCCGTCCTGAAAAACGCGCCGATTCTGGTTCTCGACGAAGCCACCAGCGCGCTCGACACGGAATCCGAACGCGCCGTGCAGACGGCGCTGGATGAATTGATGCAGGGCCGCACCACGATCTGCATCGCGCACCGGCTCTCGACCATTTTGCACGCCGACCTCATCGTGGTTTTGGATCAGGGCAAAATCGTCGAGCAAGGCCGCCATGACGAACTGATCCAGCGCGGTGGCGTTTACCAGAAACTTTACGCCCTGCAATTCGCCTCGTGAATGACGATTTGTTTATGAGGAAAACAAGAAATGAGGAATCTGAAAAACTGTTGCGCAGGCTTTTTCCTGCCTTCCTGCTTTCCTTATTCAACCCGTTTGCCTGATTGAAAATTCTGGCGCTGCAATTCAAATATTTCGGCGACGCCGTGCTGCTGACGCCCGCGCTGAGAGCGCTCCGCGAACATTTTCCGCTGGCCGAAATCCATCTGCTCGTCCCGGCGGAGATGACGCCGCTGTTCCAACAGTTGCCGTGGCTCACGCGCGTCTGGGCGCTGCCGCGCCGACGTGGTCGCGCCAGTTTGCGGGAGACGTGGCCACTGATTTCGGCCTTGCGCCGCGAGCGGTTTGATCGCTCAGTGGATTTCGCCAGCAACGACCGTGGAGCGCTGTTGAGCTGGATCATCGGCGCGAAAAACCGGCTCGGCTGGGACGAACGCGGCGGTTTTTTCGGCCGGAAATTTTGCTATACCCAGCGCGTGACGCCGGAAAAACCACTGCCGCATGAATCCACGCGATTGGTTCAGCTTTTGGCCGGCTGGCAGGTTCCCCCACCCCGCTCGCTGGAATCCGAAATCCGTGCAGATGATTTTTTGGCCGACGCAGCCAAAAAAATCCTTCCGTCGGAAAACTCCATTATTTGCCACGTCGCATCGAGCCAGCCGAAAAAAGAATGGCCGCTGACGCATTGGGCCAAGCTGCACCAACTCGCAACCGGCAGCGGATACCAACTGGTGTTCACAACCGCGCGCGGCGAACGCGAGGCCGCTTTGATGACCGAATTGAAAAAACTCGCGCCGGACGCCGTGATTTTGCCGGCGGTGCCGGAACTGCCGCTGTTCCTCGCCGTGCTGGCACGGGCGAAGTTTTTCATTTCCGGCGACACCGGGCCGCTGCATTTTGCCGCCGGACTGGGCGTGCCGACCCTTTCGCTGTTCGGCCCCACGCCGCCCGCGCGTTGGGCGCCGGCGGGTGAAAAACATGTCGCCCTGGCGGGCAGCACGTGTCATTGCGACGGCAATCTTTTTTCATGTGGCAGTCTGAATCATTGCCTGGCAGCCATCAGTCCCGAACAGGTTTACGAAGAACTCAAGCGGCGGACGACATCGTCGGCTTGAGGCAGCGAACCATGAATATTTAATGCCTGAACTTTATGCAAAACTTTAAAAGCTACATTCTGTTTGCCGGCGTCCTCGCGGCCGCCATGCTGGTCGGTGGTGTGATTGGCTGGCTCGGTGGAGCCGGATATGACGACAATCCGCCTCCCGCATCGGTTGCCAGCACCGCCGCGCCGCTGGCAGCACCGCCGGCGCCGCGCCCGGCCGCCATTCCGAAACCGGCCATTCCTGTTCCTGCCGCCGTCACCCACGCTCCAGTTACGCCGGCACCGGCTACCGCCACCAACTGGGATGAAGTCGTGCAGGCCATTCTCGATGCGGATACGGAAGATGCGGAAAAAGCCAAACAACTGTTCGCGCTGTTCCCGAAGCTGCCGCCGGAGGAACAGGTCAACGTGGTGGAAAATCTTTCGGGATTGGTGCCGGATGAAAATTACGCGCCCATGGGCCGGCTGCTGACCGATGCCAAGCTGCCCGCTCCCGTGCTGGAGGCGCTGATGGCCGACGCCCTGGGACGTCCGAATGCCATCATGCTCCCGCTCATGCTGGAGGTCGCCCGCAATCCCGCCCATTCGCAGGCAGCGGAAGCCAAAGACACGCTGACCAGCTATCTGGAGAAAGATTACGGCTCGAATTGGGCCCAGTGGCAGCAACAAATCGCCGCGTGGTTGAAGGATAATCCCGATTGAGCGGAATCCGGGCTGGCTGGAATCAGCCATCAACCTGAGAAAATTTGGGGCGGCTGCCAATGCGGGCAGCCTGCGGAATTTCAGCGAACCGATTCAACACTTGAACCTGCCCTCGCAAAGAAACTTCCGCAGCCAAACTTTGTGTCTTGGTGTCTTTAAGACGGAACGGTAAATTGTCCTCCCATGTCGCACGCTGATTTTGTCCATTTGCATCTGCACACCGAGTATTCCCTGCTCGATGGTGCCTGCCGTCTGGACAAATTGATGGAGCGGGCGCACGAGTTGAAATTTCCCGCGCTCGCCATCACCGACCATGGCGCGATGTTCGGCGCGATTGAATTTTATCAGGCGGCGCGCAAGGCCGGCATCAAGCCCATCATCGGCTGCGAAATGTATGTCGCGCCCGGCTCGCGCCTGGAACGCAAAAAAGTCGAGGGCGACAAGTATCATCATCTGGGGCTGCTGGCGAAGGATGAAGCCGGCTATAAAAACCTCATCAAGCTCACCACGGCGGCGCACATTGACGGCTACTATTACAAGCCGCGCATTGACAAGGAACTGCTGGCGCAGCACAGCGCCGGCCTGATCGCGATGTCCGGCTGTCTCGCCAGTGAGATCCCGGATTTGATCATGAAGGATCAAATCGCCAAGGCGCGGGACGTGGTGGACTTTTTCAAGCAGACGCTGGGCGCGGAGAATTTTTTCCTCGAACTGCAAAACCACGGCATCCCGGAACAGGCCAAGGTCAACAAGCATTTGATTCCGTGGGCCAAGGAATTCGGCCTGAAGCTCGTGGCGACCAATGACGTGCATTACGTCGAGAAAAGCCACTCGCACGCGCACGACTGCCTCGTCTGCATCGGCACGCAATCGCTCCTGAGCGACCCCAAGCGCATGAGCGCGGGCTACGTGCCGGAGCAATTCTACCTGCGCTCGGAAGCCGAGATGCAGGCGCGCTTTGCCGAGGTTCCCGAAGCAGTGAAGAATACGCTGGAAGTCGCCGAGAAATGCAATCTCGAGATCAAGTTCGGCGAGCTGCACTATCCGGTGTTCAATCCGCCGGAACATTTCACGCGCGAAGGCTATCTGCGCCAGCAACTCGCCGAGGGCTTGTTCCGCCGCTACACGATTCATGCGAAGGCGGAGGGCGAAGAGTTCATCATCACCGGCATTGATGAACCGAAACGGCTGCCAACTTTTGTTTCATCGTCCACCCTCACCCCGGCCCTCTCCCCCGGGGAGAGGGAGAAACGCTCCCAGCTTTCCGACAAAACCACGGTGGTCAGCGGCTCGAACGACTCACAACAAAATAAAAACGACCAACTGCTGTCCCCTCTCCCGGCGGGAGAGGGTCAGGGTGAGGGGGAACGCGGCACTCAATTGCACCAGCAGCCGGAAGTCGCCGCCGCCATCAAGACGGTCATTGATCGCCTGCAGTTGGAACTCAAGGTCATCGAGAAGACCGGATTCATTTCCTACTTTCTCATCTGCGCCGACTTCATCCGGCACGGACGCGAAAAGGGAATTTCCTGCGTGGCGCGCGGAAGCGCCGCCGGTTCCATCGTCACCTACCTGCTCGAAATCGCGAACGTGGATCCGATCCGCTACGGCCTGCTGTTCGAGCGCTTCCTGAATCCCGAGCGCGTCAATCCGCCGGATATTGACATTGATTTCGCCGACGACCGCCGCGCGGACGTCATCGAATACGTCCGCGAAAAATACGGCCGCGATGCCGTGGCACAGATCATCACGTTCGGCACGATGGGCGCCAAATCTGTCGTCCGCGACGTCGGCCGCGTGATGGGCCTGCCGTATGGCGACTGCGACCGGCTGGCGAAGATGATCCCGCCGGACCTGAAGATGGATCTCACGAAGGCGCTCAAGCAATCGCCGGAGTTGAAGGAGGCTTACGAGACCGAGGAAGTTACGCGCGAGCTGATTGACACGGCGTTCATCTTGGAAGACCTCACGCGCAACGCCAGCGTTCACGCGGCGGGTGTGGTCATTGGGCCGGAGCCGCTGGTGAATCTGCTGCCGCTCAAGCTGGACGAAAGCGGCACGCTCGTCACGCAATACGCGATGAATCCCGTCGGCGAACTGGGCTTGCTGAAGATGGATTTTCTCGGGCTAAAGACGCTCACCGTCATTCGCAACACCTGCGAGATGGTCAAGAAAACGCACGGCGTCACGATTGACATTGACCAGTTGCCGCTCGACGACAAGAAGACTTACGACCTGCTGAACCGCGCGGAAACGCTGGGCGTGTTCCAATTGGAATCCGGCGGCATGCGCGACCTGTGCAAAAAATTTCAGATCAGTTCCGTGGAGCACATCACGGCGCTCGTCGCACTCTATCGTCCGGGGCCGATGGACCTGATTCCCGATTTCATCAAGCGCCGCCATGGTGAAATCAAAGTGGAATACGAGCATCCGTTGCTCGAATCCATTTCCAAGGAAACCTACGGCATCCTGATCTACCAGGAGCAGGTCATGCAAGCCGCGCAGATTCTCGGCGGCTACACGCTCGGCGGCGCCGATTTGCTACGCCGCGCGATGGGCAAGAAAAAGGTCGAGGAGATGCAGAAGCACCGCGAGATTTTCGTCAAGGGCTGCCACGAGAAGAACCACATCCCCAAGACCAAGGCGAACCAGATCTTCGACTTGCTGGAAAAATTTGCCGGCTACGGTTTCAACAAATCGCACGCCGCCGCCTACGCCATCGTCGCGTATCAAACCGCGTATCTGAAGGCGAATTATCCGGTGGAATTCTTTTGCGCCATGATGACGAACGACATGGCGGCCACGGAAAAACTCAGCGAATACATCGCCGAGGCGCGCGCGTTCGGCATCGAGGTGCTCGGGCCGGACGTGAACGAGAGCGGCGTCTATTTCGCCCCGGCGCGCGAGGGCAAGGCCATCCGTTTCGGCATGGCCGCGATCAAGGGCGTGGGCGAAGGCGCGGTCGAAACGATTTTAAAAGCGCGCGGCGAGAGCGGGAAATTCAACACGCTCGCCGAGCTCTGCGAGCGCGTGGACGGGCGTTCGCTCGGTCGCAAGACGCTGGAAGCGCTTATCAAAACCGGCGCGTGCGATTGTTTCGGCCAGACGCGCGCAACGCTGGCGGCACAGGTCGAACGGACGCTGGCACGGGCGGCGAGCATTTTGTCCGACAAGCAGAAGGGCCAAAGCTCGCTCTTCGGCGCGCTGGAAGAAAAAGCGCCACCGATGCCGGAAGCCATCAGTAATTTGCCCGAATGGCCGCAGCACGAACTGCTCGCGCATGAGAAGGAACTGCTCGGCTTCTACGTCACCGGCCATCCGCTCACGCCGCTGGTGCCGTTGCTGGAAAAGTTTTCGCTCACGAACACCACCAAGCTGGCCGAGTTGCCGAACCGCAGTTTGACACGCATTGGCGGCATGATTGCAGCGGTCACGCACGGCGTTTCCAAAAAATCCGGCAAGCCGTATTCAATGGTGACGCTGGAGGATTTGGACGGTTCAGTCCAGTTGCTAGTGATGAACGACTACGACAAGTTCCGTCCGCTGCTGGAGCTGAACAAGGCGCTGCTGGTCGTCGGCGAGGTCAGCACCGGCGAGGACCGGCCGAAAATCTTTCCGCAGGAAATCATGCCGCTGGAGGATGCGCCTAAGAAATACACCAAGCAGGTCCACCTGCGACTGCAGATGGCGCACTTGCAACCAGACGACATGACGCGCGTCGCCGAACTCGTCGCGGCGCATCCCGGCAAGTGTCCATTGTTCCTGTGTTTCATGCGCGCGGCGGGCGGCACCATTTTCATCGAGGCGCACGACAAATTTTTCGTGACGCCGTCGCACCAGCTTCAGCAGGATGCCGATGCGCGCTTCGGCGAGGACACCTACTACGCCAAGGTGGACACCAGCCTGCCGGAAAAAGCCAAACGCAGCTGGGAGCGCAAGCCGAGCAACGGCGGCGGAGATGAATGAATATGAAAACACGCCGTGAATTTTTCAAATCCGCCGCCGTCCTCGGCGCGCTGGGCGCCACCGGTTTGCCGCTGCGCGCGGCGGAAGCGCCAGCCACGCTTCCCGCACCAGCCGATGACCGGCGTTACTGGGTTGCCGTCACGGATAAAATCGCGCGGCCGGTGCTGGAAAATCTTGCGCGCCGGGAACTGAAGAAGAACATGCCGGTCGAAGAAAAGCCCGGGGCGAAACGCGCGGCGGTGACGCATCTCGAGGCCTTTGGCCGGTTGCTCTGCGGCATCGCCCCATGGCTCGCGGTGGAAGCGCTTTCCAGCAATGAACTGAAGTTGCAGCAGGAATTCGTAAAGCTGGCGCAAACGTCGCTCGACGCGGCCACCGACCCCGCCTCGCCCGACTTTATGAATTATTCGGCAGGCGGACAACCGCTGGTGGACACAGCCTTTCTGGCACAAGCGATTTTACGCGCGCCAAAAGTTTTACGGGAGCCGCTGGAACCGCGCGTCAAACAGCAAGTCGTCGCCGCCTTCCAGTCGTCCCGGAAAATCCCCACGCCGAAACACAACAACTGGGTCATGTTCGCGGCAACGGTCGAAGCGGCATTGCTGGAATTTGGCGAGTCCACGCTGCCCGAGCGGCTGGAGGATTGCGTGCGCAACATGCTTGGCTGGTATGCCGGCGATGGCGCGTATGGGGACGGCGACTTTTTCCATTTCGATTATTACAACAGTTTTGTCATCCACCCGATGCTGCTGGACGTGCTGGCGGTGTTGAAAAAGCACGACGCGGCATTTGCGCCGGCCTACGCCACTGAACTAAAGCGCGCCAGCCGGTTCGCGGAAGTTCAGGAGCGCCTCATCGCGCCGGACGGGACGTTTCCCTCCATCGGTCGTTCGACGACATATCGCTTCGGCGCGTTTCAGACGCTGGCGCAAATGGCGTGGCAGCGGGAATTGCCGGAGCGCGTCCGGCCGGCACAAGTCCGCAGCGCCCTTACGACGGCCATCCGCAAAATGATGGAAGCGCCGGGAACCTTTGACGCAAACGGCTGGCTGCGGATTGGATTTTGCGGACATCAGCCGGCATTGGGCGAAACTTACATCTCCACCGGCAGCCTGTATTTGTGCGCCGCCGGCCTGCTGCCATTGGGATTGCCGCCGACCGATGAGTTTTGGAGCGCGCCAGCCGAACGCTGGACGTCGCAGAAACTCTGGTCGGGTGAAAACCTGCCCGCCGACCACGCGATCAACGATGTGCGGACGGTGGAGGTGCCTTTGCTCAAGCGGAACAGGTAATATAGCCGGGTCCTGTTAACATTGGCACATTGGGCCTGTTGCCGGGAAAAGCGGCGGAGGGCCGCCGCAGTCCAAGACGCTGACGCGCGGTTCCACAACCGGTGTAAACGCGAGGCGTCTTGGAGTGCACCAGCCCTCTGGAGCTTTGTTCGCGTGAATCCAAACCATCTTGAACGGCTGATTTGATCGTCCAGAAAAAACAAACGCCGCATTGATTCTTCAACGCGGCGTTTTTGTTTAAAAAGTTTTCACTTCACTGCCGCCCAGACGCGGTGGACATCGTCGTGTTCGTCAAGCGCGTGGAGGAATTCACCGACTTCGTTCTGCTGCGCTTCGGTGAGTTCGGGGAATTGCTTCGGCACATAGCCGATTTCGCTCGTCACCACCGTCCAACCGTTGGCCGAAAGCCATTTGGAAACGGCGGCCACAGCCGTGCGTTCGCAGATGAACTTGGTGCCGGCCGCGTCGGCGGGAATGTCGTCATTCTGCTCGTGGGTGAGCGGCTCGAATTCATTCGCGCCGGCTTCGATGGCGGCGGCTTCGCGGTCGGTGTTCGCGTCCGGATGATACGCCTCCACGAGACCGACGTGGTCGAAGAGAAATTTATTGCTGCCGGCGGTGGCCAGCTGGCCCTTCTTGAACAGCACGCGGATTTCCGGCGCGGTGCGGTTCACATTGTCGGTATAGACCTCGACGATGACGGGCACGTTATGCGGCGCGCGGCCCTCATAGGTGACGTGCTCCATGACCATCTTTTCGTCGCCGATGCCGGCGCCCTTGTTGATGGCGCGCTGGATGGCGTCCTTCGTGACGCTTTCCTTCTTGGCTTTTTCGACGGCGGTGAACAACCGCGCATTCATGGCGGGATCCGCCCCGCCCATCTTGGCGGCGACGGAAATTTCGCGAACAAGTTTTCCGGTCGTGCGGCCTTTTTTGAGGCCGGCGACCAATCGTTTGGCATGTAGCCATTGGCGTCCCATAGGCGGGCAGGTTAGCAGATGTTCCGGGGAGAATTCAATTTTACTCTGCGTTGGAAAAACATTTTTCAGCGCGTCACCCGCACCCGCAGCAGCAGCGTCGGAATGGCCAGGCCGGTGCCAATGGCACCGATGGTAAACATCACGCGCAAGGTGTATTGCATGGCGGTGACGAGGGTTTCCGTGGCGTTTACGGTTTCCACCGAGGTCAGCGCGAACAGGCTGAGAATGGCTTTCGCCGCGAAACTGCCAGGCACCATCGGAATGCAGCCGACCACGTCGAGGGCATTCTGGGAAATTTTTGTCCGCGCCCGCAAGACTTGCACGGCGGCACCCACGGTGAGGGCGGCAGCGAAGGACGCTCCTTCCAGATTCCAGCCCAAGCCGAGGCAATACGTCCGCACGGCCAGCGCCAGCGCCCCGCTCGCGGCACACCACGGCAGCGAACGAAAGCCAACGTTGAACAGCACGCCGAAGCCGGCGGCGGCAATCGCGCCGCAGATCGTCTGGTGAATGAGAAAATGAAGCGTCATGGTTCAATGCCAGTTGGCGAACAATACCTGACTGAGCCAGAGTCCGGCGGCGACAAAAATCAAAGTGACTGCGACTGAAACTGACCGCGCGCTGCCCAATGTAGGATGGCCGTCGAGAATGTCGCTCTGCGCGTTGACCGAGGGAACGCCGGGAACGAGCAGCAAAATTGAGGCAATCATCGCGGTCGTCAGCGTGGTGCAACCCAGCCAGCGCGCCCCGAGGCCGGCGAGCAGCGAACTTAAAAACGCCACCAGCGTGGCGGCGATGAAAACATTCACATGACGCGTGAGCAATTCCCGGCGGGCGAATTGTCCGATAGTCGCCGCGAGAAAAACCGGGCCGGTGCCGAGCCAGTCCACGCCGAGCAATCGTCCGAAGGCCGCGCACGCCAGACCAACGGCCACCGCCATCACCCACGCCGAATGACGCGGCGTGGTTGTCGCGATGCGAGTGAGTTCGGAACGGGTTTGCTCCGTGGTCAACTGGCCGTCCGCCACGCGATCGGCCAGACAGCGCAATTCCAGATCCAACTGTTGATTCACGCCGAGGTGTCCCACCCGCCGCATCCGCGTGATCCCGGCATGGCCAATGCCGACGGTGATGGCCATCGAAGCATAACCGATGCGCAAGTCCACGCGTTCGGCGCCGAGGCCGTGCGCGACCTTGTTGACGATTTCGTTGATGCTGGTGGCGCTGGCACCCGCCTCCATCAACATCCGGCCGGCGTCCAACGTCACCATCGCCATCGGCTCCAGTTCGGGAGCGGAGCCGTTGTCTTCGGGGTTTGAATTATCCATCGGATTTGATTGGTTGGCGTGGCCGGACCTTCCAGCGCGGAAATTTTAACAGCAAAGGAGACCGCCTCAATTGATTTTTTTTGGCCAGATTCGAGCGACACTTGCCAGATTCGCCGCAGGGATTATCATGCCCGGCCATGAAACAATTCTTTGCCATAGTTACCGCCGCCCTGTTAAGCGGCTTTGCCTCCACAGCGCTGGCCCAGGCTGACGCGACGCCCGCCACGAATTTATTGAACGCGGCCCAAGCCGCCACGGACAGCCAGCTGGGCGACATCGCCACGCAATTGACCGGCAAGGTTGCCAAGCTGGAGTCCCTGCTCGGCACCAACTCCGCCATCAAGGCCAGGCTCGACAACATGCTCAGCTCGCTCGCCGGCGGGCAGGATTCCAACGCGCTGGCGTCTGCTTTCAGCCTCGTCAAAGGTGCCAAGCCCACGCCCGAACAACTTGGTCTGGTCAAGCAGGTCGGCAATCTCGCCTCCGCCTACGTCGTGCAGAAAAACTTCGCCACGCTGGACGGCGCGCAAAGCGACGTCGCCACCATCGTGAGTTCGCTGCGCGAAGGTAAATTGACCGCCGCCATCCCGGCGCTGAAGAATGTGGCCGGCAACGCCAACATGACCGACGGCCAAAAGCAGCTCATCAAAACCGTGGCCGACAAATACGCACCCGGCTGGGAAAAAGCCAAAGGGGCCGTGGATGCGATCAAGGGTTTGCCGGGCTTCTGAACCAAATCACTTTCAAGTCAAACGCGGTGGTCTTAATTGGCCACCGCGTTTTTTATTTTAGCGGGCGGATGATTTCGGCGGCGGGTCGGCAAATAGTTTGACCAAGTTTTCCTGCACCGAGCGAACATGCAGGTTTCCAAGGTGGCCGCCTTGAGGATAGACGGTGAGATTAGTGCCGAAGGTCGAGCGATACCAGGCGATGTCGTCCGGGGACAGCAGGAAATCGTCGTCGCAAATCTGCACGCGGATCTTGGGATTGCCGCGCAGATAATCCGTCGCCTGCGCCAGATCCGTGGCGGCGGTGAGCGCGGCGGCGTTGGTGCCGCGACCGGTCTTGATGAGATACGGCAGGACAAAGCGATCCATATATCCGTCGTAGCCGATCCGCTGGATCTCGTCGTAAAACTGTTTGCGGACAAATTTATTCGGGTCCGTCCTCAAGACGCCCAGATTGTCGCGTCGCTGGCTGTCCACGATGACGCTCATCAAGGTGTAGCGAAACACGAGACCGATGAGGAAACGGGATTCATCCAGCGTCAGCGGAATATCGCCGGAAACTTCCAGCCCGTTCTGCGCGAAATACAGCGCCTTGTAAATCGTCTCCAGCATCCGCTGGCGGCGCTGGTCGGCCGGCCATCCCAGCGGCGCGTTGAACATGTCGTCCAAAGCGTGCAGCGCCTTGCTCAATTGCACCGGCGGCTCCACCGCGACGTAACGATCAAACGTCAAGCCGTCGAGCTGGCCCGCCGCCTCGCGTCCGGCGATCATCAACGTGAAATAACCGCCATGCGATACGCCCGTGAGATAATTGCCGGTGATTTTATTTCCCTGCCACTTCTGCATGTCCGCGCGGATCAGCTTGAGGACGCTCACCACATCGTCGCAGTCCGCCGGGCCGTAGCCGGGCACAGCCATGGTGGACGCGTGCTGCATGAAATCTTTCTGAAACGGATTTGAGAACGCCACCACGGAATAGCCATGCCGATACATCATGTCCGCGTAAGCCAGCACGGATTGATCCAGACGATAGGAGCCGAGGCCGGGAATATAATACACCACCGGGGCCGGGCCTTTTTGCAACCAGCAATTGTAAGTGAGTTTTTTGCCGGTGGCCGGCACCCGCACTTTGCGCGTCTTGGCCAGGTCCACAAAATTTTTCGTGAGCGGCTTGAACAACACTGCGCCCACGGTGGGATCGGGATTATAATTCCCGCCCTGGCTGGGAATATAATCAATGACCAGCCGCTGGCGATTCAACGAATACAGCGTGCGCAGCGCCTGATATGGATCCTCCAGTGAATCCAATTGCCGTTTCATCATCGCCGACTGCCCGCTGATGTCGTTCAATTCAAAACCCGGCCGGACAAACGACGGCCATAATTGTTTGTTATACGCCACGCCGATCCAGAAACAGATGTCCAGCGGCCAGTCCACGATCCGTCCGAGCGCGTCGCGGCCGTTGCTCGGCCCGATGATGGGGATCATCAAATAAAACCACGGGCCGGAACCCCAGTGCCCCAGCGTCAGTCCGAAATCTTCATCCGACCGGCCGATCTTCCAATGCGTGGCGGGATCAAAAATGCCGCCGAGACCCACGGTGGAATTGACGCCGAACCGCTCGGTTTCCATCCACGCGCCGTGCCATTTTCCCTGGAGGCAATTGTTCACCAGGCGCACCGGAAACGTCAGGTTGTGGCCGACGTTGCTGATCCGGGAGCGCACCGGCTCCGGCGCGACCGTCGTGTAAACGATGCTGAAGGGATAGATCACGCCGCGAAACAGCCACTCATTCACCGCCCAGGAACAGCGGTTGAACCCTTCGAGCGGATCGTTCACCGCGTCGAAATACGGCATCTGCCCGGGCGCGAGTTGTTCGACCCCGTTCGTCGAATCAATCTGATCCGCGTGAAGGCTGACGGTCGGCAGCAACGCCATGGCCAGCAGCGTTGCCGCCAGCGTAGAAATGATTTTGTTTTTCATAGCACAACCCTCGTTCCGTCTTTTGAACCAAATTGCCTCGGAAGTTAGCACTCAAAACGCGGAGGGCAAAAACTAAATGACCCGCTACCGGTTCCGCAGCGGCATCAGCCCGAAGTGCAGCACCAGCCAGACCGGCACGGCAAACAGTGCGATGGCAATCAGGCGTTCCCAAGTCCATTCCAGGTAATGCGACTGGATGGGAAAAATCGCGATCATGAAGTAGTTCATAAACCGCGTGTGGCCGATGAAGTGGCAGTATTTCGGAAACCGTTTCCGCAGTCCGCTCACCAAGGCCACGACGCCCAAAGCGATCGTGAGAAACGTGACCAACAAATTCACCGGCAGCATGGCGTTGAGTTCCAGATAGCGGCCATGCGACGCGTGCGGCACGAAATACGGCCACAGCCATTGCGCGCCCGCCCACAAAAAACTGAAGCCCGTCTGGAGCGCCGTGCGGAAATTTGCCTTGGCCGAGTTCAGCTCGTTCAGCAGCAGGCCGAAGTAAAGCGGCACGATGCCCCAAATCAAGGAGACGTGCTCAAACGGCGTCGTGATCAGCTCGGAAAAACTGGTCCAATAATGACTCATTCGACAATCGAAGTGCCGTCAACGCTTACCGCCGCCGCTTTTGAAAACGGTTCGAGCCGCTGGATTTCATCAGCGGACGTTGCGTGATAGATAACTTTGAGCCGGAGGTTTGAAACATTGCCGGCCTGGCCGCTGAACGCGTATCGGGTGGGCGTGTATCGGGACGCCGCGCGCCTGATGGCTGTGATTTGGCCGGACGCGAATCCTGCCGGCGGGAATTTTTCCAATGCGACGGCTGCGAGCGCTTCGGCTCGGGCCGCGAGGATTGCGAGCGCGGCGCAAATTGGCGCGATCCAGACGGACGCGGCGCGCCGGGTTTGCGCTCTTCCACCGCCAGACGGAAATCGACCTGCTTCTTGACCGTGTCCACCTTGGCGACCTGCACGGTGAGTTTGTCTCCGAGCCGGATCACGCGGCGGGTGCGGCGACCGACGAGATTGCGGCGCATCTCGTCGAAGACATAAAAGTCATCCTCGATCGTAGATAACGGCACGAGGCCGCTCATCGCGAGGCCGGAAACATCCACGAAGAAACCGAAGTTCCGCACGTCAGTGACGAGCGCGGGATATTGGGTTGGATTACCGGATTCCAACTGCGCTTTCAGAAACGCGAACAGCTTCACGTCCTTGCTGTCGCGCTCGGCGTCGGCGGAATTGCGTTCGGTCACGGAAATGTGGTCGGCAATTTCCTTTAACGCGCTCGCCTTCGCTGCAATCTTGTCGAACAGCGCGCGATGCACCACGAGGTCGGCATAGCGGCGGATCGGCGAGGTAAAGTGCGTGTATTTTTTCTTCGCGAGACCGAAGTGGCCCAGCGGTTCGACCGAGTAACACGCGCGCTTGAGCGACTTGAGAAATCCGATCTTCAGCGCGCCGCCGATGGGCAGCGTGCCAAGTTTTGCCAGCAGCTTCTGAATTTCAGCGGGGTTGCTCAAGTTGCCGCACTGGACGTGATGCGCGAGCACTTCCTGCCGGTAATCCTGCAACCGGCGCGGGTCCGGCTCCTCGTGAACGCGGTAAACCGCCGGCGTCCGCTGCGCCATCAACCGCGTGGCGACGGCTTCGTTCGCGAGCAGCATGTATTCCTCGATCAACTGATGCGACTCGTCGTTCTCGTTCTTCTCGATGCGCAGGATTTTACCCTGCTCGTCCAGCCGGATTTTCGTTTCCGGAAAATCCAAGTCCAGCGAGCCGTTCTGGAAACGGTGACGGCGGATTTTCTGCGCGAGTTGATGTGCCTGATGCAACATCTGCTCGATGACCTCATCCGCCGGTGCGCGCCGCAAAATCTCCAGCACCTGCTTGTAAGTGAAGCGGCGCTGCGAATGGATGACGGCGGCGTGAAACTTGGTGCTTACCACGCGACCTTCATTCGAGACGAGAAATTCCACGCACTTTGTCAGGCGGTCCACGTTCGGCTTGAGCGAGCAGAGTTCGTTGCTCAACGCCTCCGGCAGCATCGGGATGACGCGGTCCACGAGGTAAGTGGAGTTGCCGCGCTTGCGGGCCTCCTCGTCGAGCGCGGTGCCGGGCTTGACGTAGTGCGAGACGTCGGCGATGTGAACCCACAGCCGCCAATGGCTGCCATCGGCGCGTTCGAGGCAGATGGCATCGTCAAAATCCTTCGCGTCATCGGGGTCAATCGTGACAACGTTGTGCGCGCGGCAATCGAGACGGCCGGCCAAGTCGTGAGCATGAACCACCGAGCCGATGGCGTGCGCCTCGGCCAGCACGGTTTTCGGGAAATGCAGCGGCAAATCGTATTGGCGCAGCACGGAAAGCATATCCACGCCCTCCTCATCAGGCGCTCCGAGCACCTCGACGATTTCGCCTTCAGGATTGGAATGACGCCACTCCCATTCGCGCAGTTCAACAACGACCTTGTCGCCGATGCGCGCCGGGCGGCCCACGTCGCGGGCGGGCGGGACGAGAATGTCATGTGGAATCCGAGGGTCGTCGGGAATGACGTGCAGCGACGCGCGGCCCTGCTGCAAGGTGCCGACGATCTGCGTGCGCGTGCGTTCGAGAATGCGGACAACGGTGCCCGTGTCCTGATCGCCTTCGCGGAAATTTTTCCGGCGCACCGTGCGGCGGACGAGCACGCGGTCTTCATGCAGCGCCGTGCCGGTGGCGCTTTCAGCGATGGCGATTTCGGGTATGGAAGAATCGTCCGGCGCGAGAAAACCCTTGCCCGCGCGGTTCATGCGGATGCGTCCGGGGATCAAATCGGCATCGCTCGCCAGTGCGTAGCGGCTGGCCTTGATCAGCGCGATCTTGCCGTCACGTTCCAGCTTGCGGAGCGCGCGGGCGAACTCCGGCTCGCCTTCCGGCGTGATGCGGAGATGGCGCCGGAGGTTCTCGGCGGTCAAAGGCACATAATCCTTTTGTCCGAGCAGATGGAGAATCCGTTGTTCCATGGGACGAAAGCATGAACTGACCGCCCGCGAAGGGCAAGCGCTAGAAGCTGCCGGCCTGCTAACGCTCAATGCGTGGCACCTTCAAACATCTGTTTGGCATGATCCACGACGTTGGTCGTGATGTCAGAGGCATGGCTGATGACGTTGGTCGTCACCCGCTTGGTTTTGGCGGCGACATTCGTGGCCACGTCTCCGGCTTTGGCCACGCCCTCCTTCAGATCGCCCACCACATTGGTCGCGACTTTGCTCATAGCTGAAGCCGTGGATTCAGCGGCCGTCTTGGTTTCATCGGCGGCTTTTTCCACTTTGGCTTTATTCTTCGGCTGCATGAAATAAATCACCGCCGCCGCCGCCAACGCCGCCACTACTAAAAGTTTAATGATTTTCATACGGTTACTTTGGACAATCCGCCTCAGGTTACGTTCGATTTCAAAAGGGGAATCAACTGCGCGCCAAAGCCGCCCGCGCGGCGGCGAGTTGCGCCGGGGTTCCCAACAACAGGATTTGATTTCCCGGTTGAAGTTCTTCATCGGGGCCGGGATTGATGAGGCTGGCACCGCCGCGTTCGATGCCGACGATGCTTGCCCCGGTGCGCGTGCGGAGTTCGAGTTCGCGGATGAGTTTGCCGGCGGCCGGCGAATCCGCCGCGAGCGTCACCGCTTCCAGATCCGCCTCGCGCAACAACGCCGGCAGCGCGACGGGCAGGTGCTCCGCGCGTGGCGCGGGCTGTTGCGCGAGCGTTTCCGACAAGGCGACTTGCGCCTTGGAATACACCTTGATGAACGAACGCCAGAGCAACCAGGTGACACCGGCCACGACGACCAGCAGGATCAGCAAAATATGGAAGCTCGGCAACAGCGTGCAACTCAACACGAGCACCAGCAATCCCAGCGTCGCCATGCCGGCGATCGGCACCACCTGCGCCACCACCGCGCGAATCGCCGTGGTGCGCTTGCCCGCGGCAGCTTCGCTGACTTTCAATTCCGCCAGCAGCAGGCCGAGCGCCTCCAGTTTGCGGAACGTGGCGATGAACATCGGCAGCGAGACCAGCACCGCCGCCAGCCAGAGCATCGCCTTCAGCGTTTCCTCGCCAAAACGCTGGCCGCGCAACCAGCCCGGCGGATGACGTTCGAGGTATGCCGCCGCAATGAACACCGCCGTGATCAGCGCCGCATTCAGCAACATTTGCCCAATCCAGCGCCGGATCAGCTTCGCGGCCAGACTGCTTTCCCGCTGGCCGCCGAGTTGACCGACCCACCGCGTATAAATTTCCAGACTGTTCGCCACCGGCTTCGGGGCCACGCGATCAAACCAGTTCACGACGCCATCCGCGCTCTTGATGAGATACGGCGTCAGCAACGTCGTCAGCACGGAAACCGCCACGGCAATCGGATAAAGAAACTTGCTCGTCACATCCAGCGACAAACCAAGCGACGCGATGATGAAGGAAAATTCGCCGATCTGCGCCAGCCCCATGCCGACGCGCAGCGAGGTGCGGCTGTCGTTGCCGCCGACGAATGCGCCGAACGAACACGTCACGACTTTGCCCACGACGACCGCCACCGTGATGACGAGCACCGGCAGCCAGTAATCCGCAAGCATTTTCGGATCCAGCAGCAACCCGATCGTCACGAAGAAAATTGCGCTGAACATGTCGCGCACCGGTTCCGTGAGCGCCTCGATCCGGTGGATTTCCCGCGCTTCGGCGATGATCGCGCCGATGAGGAACGCGCCCAGCGCCACGCTATAACCCAGCTTCACCGCCAGCAGCGAAAAGCCGAAACATAATCCCAGCACGGTGATGAGCAGCATTTCATTGCTTTTGAAGCGGGCGACGTAGCCGATCAACCGCGGCACGAAAATCAAGCCCGCCACCAACGTCGCGACGAGAAAGATGCCCAGTTTGCCGAGCGTGCGCCCCACGTCGGCGACATGCAGCGTGCCCGTCATGGCGACACCCGAAAGCATGGCGATCATCGCGATGGCCAGAATGTCCTCGATGATCAGAATGCCAAAGATCAGTTGCGCGAAACGCTCCTTGGTTTTGCCGAGTTCGCCGAGCGCCTTGACGATGATGGTCGTTGAGGAAATGGAGAGAATGGCGCCGAGAAAAATACTGTCCATGACGCTCCAGCCGAACGCGCGGCCAATTTCATAACCGACCCAGACCATCAGCAAAATTTCCAGAAATGCCGCGATGAACGCCGCGCCGCCGACTTTCTTCAGTTTGCCCAAGTTGAACTCCAGACCGAGCGAGAACATCAGCAGAATCACGCCGAGTTCCGCCAGCGTGCTGATGGTTTCCTCGTTTTGAATGAGTGGAAACGGCGGCGTGTGCGGGCCGATGATGACGCCCGCAAGAATGTAGCCCAGCACCACGGGCTGCTTGAAGCGATGGCAGAGGATCGTGACCAGTCCGGCCACAATCATCACCACTGCGAGATCCTGGAGAAGTGTGTGCATGATCCGATTTTCGTCAGACGATTCCGCCTTGGGGACAGTCTTTTTGACCGGCGGCGAAAAGACAACCCTCGATTACGCCCCCTGCGCCGAAGCTCAGCCACCCGCGACGATCTTCACGATCTCCAGCCGGTCGCCAGCCTGGAGCTGACGCTGAGAAAATTCCGACGGCGCGACCGCCTCGCCGTTGTGCTCCACCACCACGCTGCGCGGCAGAAGATTTTGCGCCAGCAGAAACACCTCGATCGAACACGGCAGTTGGGCCGTGACCGGTTGTCCATTGGCGATGACCGAATTCATGGCGTCAGTCAGCCTGATTTCACTCGGCAATTCAAGTTCCGTTCCCAGTCAGGCAGAAATCAGGTTGCGACGCCCGACCATCGGATTGCGACGCCTGGAATTCGCTTTGCGCGGCAAAAATTCACGTTGCGCAGGCAAGGTGTTGGTTTCGCGCGGGCAAAATCCGGTCTGCGCGGACGTTTTTCACTCTGCGCGGCGAATTTCGGGTTTGCGCAAACCAACTTCCGCTTTGCGCGGACGAGTTTCCGGCCTGCGCGGGCGAAATCCACTTTGCGCGCTGAAAAATCGGTTTGCGCGGCCATTTTTCACTTTGCACGGGCAAAACCTCCTTGTTTTAGGCTTTTTGGCAGCTGGATGTGCTCAAAAATAGACAGTTGACGACCGTCCTCACCCCGGCCCTCTCCTCCAAGGAGAGGGGGAAACGCTCCCAGCGTCTGGGGAATGTGGCGAGACTGGATTGGTGGCTGGATTTTCAACCGACCGAAAGCTGGCTACGGTTTGTCCTCTCCGTGGGGAGAGGAAACAGGTGAGGGAGGACGTGAAAACCAAATGTGATCAGGACACAGGCCTGAAGCTGAGGTGGCTACGAACTTAAATCATTTATCCGCGTGATAAGGCTTCTTTTGATCGAATAATCTAAGTTCCTTGCGTGCTTGTTCCATCTCTTTATCTGGCAGTCCCATGATGATGCATTTTCTTTCCCATTTAACTGCTTCGTCAAAATTGCCAATCTCGGCATAGGCGGCTGCAAGGGTTCCCAGATTATAGGCATCCTTCCATGAGTTTAATTTGCACGCTCGGAGTGCATACTCGACGGCCTTTTGCCCATCACGTAATTTTGCCTTAGGAGCGGTTGCGAGCAGCCAAGCCAGATTATTAAAGGCAACAGCACAATTCGTATCGAGTTGTATCCCTTTTTTGCAATCTTCTATTCCGCCTTTAAAATCACCGTTTCTGGACTTGGTTAGCCCTCTATAAGAATACGCTTCAGCGTTTGTCGGTTGAAGTTGAATAACTCTATCAAAATCTTTGATGGCATGCGGATGATCATCTTTGCCGCAATAGGCGACAGCCCTTACGAAATACATCCACGAAGAATTGGTATCAAAACTAATGGCCTTGCTATATGCCTCGACTGCCTTGTCGTATTCTCGTTTGCCATAATAAGCATCTCCCTTGTTTCGGTAGGCATCCACTTCATCTGGGTTCAACATGATTGCCATGTTGCAGTCTATGATTGAGAGATCATAACGACGCTGCGAATTATAGACGGATGCTCGATTGGCGTAAGCCGATTGAAAAGAGGGATTGATTTGAATCGCCTTGCTATAATCATCCACTGCTTTTTCGGAGTTTTTTGTCTGCTGATAAAAATAACCGCGATTCAAGTAAGCGTAACTTAAAGGAATATTATTGGTGGCGAGGTCAATGGCCTTATTGAAATCGCTTTCTGCTTTGTCAGGCTGACCGACGCGCAAGTAGGCACCGCCTCTTCCTATGTAAGCTATAAAACTGTTGGTCTCGAGTTCAAGCGCCTGGTTATAAAAATCAAGGGCCCGGTCATAATTTTGTTGCGCGTAAGCATAGGTCGCCTCTCGCAACAAATTTGTGATGTTCTCAGCCGGCAACTTCGTCGCTCCTAAAAACAACCAAAGGAAAGCAAACCCAATCGTCAAAGTCTTGACGGAGAATCTATCTTTGGCGTGTCGGATCGTATTCATTCAAATTCATTTATCCCGCTTCAAAAGAAATTCCGCCAGCGCTTCGAGGGCGACGGCCTTGCCTTTGAAAATGTTCAACGACGCAAACGCTTTTGCCGTCAGGTCCGCCGCGATTTTCCGCGATTTCTCCAGGCCCACGATGGACGGATAGGTCGCCTTTTGCACGGCCACGTCCTTGCCCGCCGTCTTGCCGAGCTGCTCGCTGGTCTGCGTCACGTCGAGGATGTCGTCAATCACCTGGAACGCGAGGCCCACGTTGTAGCCGAAGTCGGTGAGAGCCTTGAGTTGTGCCGGCGTGCAGTTGGCGCTCATGCCGCCGAGGCGGACGGAGCAGCAGAGCAGCGCGGAGGTCTTGCGCTCATGGATGTAGCGGAGTTCGGCCACGGAAAGTTTTTTGCCTTCGCCTTCCAGATCCGCCACCTGCCCGGCAACGAGTTGCAACGAACCGGAAGCTTTGGCGATCTCCAGAATCAAATCGCGGTGTGAGTAGCGCGGCCAGCCTTTGGCCTGCGCGGCGATCTCGAACGCCTGCGTCAGCAGCGCGTCGCCCGCCAGCACGGCGATGCCTTCGCCGAAGACTTTGTGGTTGGTCGGCTTGCCGCGGCGGAAATCATCGTTGTCCATCGCCGGCAGATCGTCGTGGATGAGCGAGTAGGTGTGGATGCACTCGACGGCGCAGGCGAGCGGCACGGCGTCCTTCTCCGAACCGCCACAGGCTTGCGCCGCCGCCAACAGAACCGCCGGACGCATCCGCTTACCGCCGGCGAAAAGCGAGTAGCGCATGGCCTTGTGGATGGTGGCGGGCTTGGTCTTTTCGCTGGGGAGAAACTTGTCGAGCGCGGCGTTGACAGCGTCGGTGCGCGTGGCGAGGAATGCGTTCAGGTCGAAGGGAGTATGTTTGGCGGCCATAAAGGTGCCCAAAAATGCCGGAATTACGCGTAACTTAGAAGGGAATTTTTAAGATTGCTTTGAGGGCGATGGCTGGTATTCTGACCCGCTCGTTTTCTGAAACATAATGAACGCTGAACTTTGCAAAGAAGCCCTGAAAAAAGTGGGCAGTCCGAATGTCCTCATCAACATCGTGTCCCGCCGCGTGCGCCAGTTGAACGCCGGCGGCGGCGGATTGGGCCGTCCGCTCGTGGATGTGCCGGCGAGCATGGGTCTCGCGGACATCGCCCTGACCGAGATCATCCAGGAAAAGATGGGCTGGATCCTGCCGGAAGAAGTGGCCGCCGTCCGCCCGATTCCGAAGAAGCGCAAGAAGCACTGAAGTTCGCCCGCAGATTTCGCAGATTCGCGCAGATGACAAAAACCCGCTTCAACGGCGGGTTTTTTCTTTGCGGCCAACAAAGTGGTTTAGCTTTTCAATCCGCGTCATCTGCGTAATCTGCGGGTAGCCACTATGGCCGACATCGTCACCAACCACAAAGCCCGGCGCGATTACTTCGTCCTCGAGACCTTCGAGGCGGGCATCGTGCTGCACGGCACCGAGGTGAAGTCGCTGCGCGCGGGCAAGGGGCAGATCGCCGACGCCTTCGCGCGCGTGGAGAAGGATGAGGTCTGGCTCTACAACGCGCACATTGACGAGTATTCGCACGGCAACGTCCACAACCATGCGCTTAAGGCCCCGCGCAAACTGCTCTTGCACAAGTCCGAGATTCGCAAGCTGCAGGAGCTGTCAGCGGTGAAGGGCAACGCACTGTTTCCGCTGTCGTTCTATTGGAAGAACGGCAAAGTGAAAGTCTCCATCGGCGTCGGCAAAGGCAAACAATCCTTCGACAAACGCGACGATCTCAGGAAGCGCGACGATGACCGAGAGATGAAGCGCGCGACGATGAAGTGGACGAAGGGGAGGTAATTTCGCGAAGGGGCGGATCGAAAACCAGTCCTTCCCTCGAAACGATCCATCAACCAGTTCGTCGCCACAGGTCCGCATGAGCCAGACCAAAGCTGTTCAGCTTGCGCTTTTCCACAATAAATCCGGCGGATTCCAGAAGTGCATCCGGCGGCGTCAACCGGTCGGCGGACAAGGACGTGGTCAGCTTGAAACTGGCGTAGAGCAACGTGAGGATGAGTTTTGCCCGCCAGCGCTTCCAGCCGTGCTCCGGCACGCAAAAATCCGCGAGCAGCCAGACCGCATCGGGCGTGGCGCTGGCGGCTAACCGAGGCACGAGGGTTTGTAATTCTCCCGCGCGGAAGCAATCGAGGAAAAAATTTGTGACCACCAGGTCGAATTTTTTGGCGGGTGACTTCCAATCCAAAACATCCATCTGCCAGAATTCGACGCGGCTGGCATCCCAGCCTTCACGGCGAAGCCGGCGCCGCATCTGCCGGATCATGCCGGCACTTTGCTCGACGCACACGACTTGGATTTCCGGATTCGCTTGCAGCAGGGCCACGAGAAATTTACCCGTGCCCTCGCCGGCCAGCAGGGCGCGGCGGCAATTTTGGGTGCGCGATAGATGAGTTATCCGGCAACGCTGCATCAGGCCGCCGGCAAACAGGATTTCCAGCCAGCGATAGTGCGGGGCCAGCCGGTCAAAGTTCATGGCGGTCCGGAACGGTTTCCCAAACGCGCCGGTTCCACCACAGGCAGGCTGCGCCGCCGCCGGCCGTGAAAAACAGGACATCCCACGGATCGGCCACGCCGATATTCAAAAACACCGGGCCGACCAGTTTGCACATGATGGACCAGATGATGAGATGCGAGATCATTTCCAGCCAGCTTGGCGGGCCGTCATGTTTCCGAAGATTGCCGAGCCGTTGCCCCCAGAGCACCAGCGGCAGCGCAGCCGGCATCAGTAAAAGGTCATCCAGGTGCGAGTGTAAAAATGGCCAGAGCCAATGGACATGGTTGTGGAGGAAATGCCCGAGATACGGCCGGATCACAAGCCGGTTAAGCACATACGCCGCCAGGGAAACCAGAAACAGCCGGTCATGCAAATAACCAAACCGCCTCATAACGCCAGCAGCGCAAATCCAGAGGTGATGGCGATCAATGCTTTAATGAACAAAATCATTTACGGGATTTTACGCCGCGAAACGGTCTGCGCCAGAAAGAATTTCGCCCGGAACTTCGGCGAACGTTTTGCGCGAATAAAAAAAGCGAGGCCAGTGGCCTCGCTTTGATTGAAATGGTTTGGTGAAAACTTACGCCTTCTTCTTGGCTTCATCGCCCTTTTTCCAGGTGCGCTTGGGCGCCTTGGTGACGAGGCCCTGTTTGAGGGCCGCGGCGGAAACGCGGATGTAACGGACTTCGCCGCTGGGCATGACCGCCTTCACGCGCTGCAAATTCGGCATGAATTTGCGCTTGGTGATCGCGGTGATGTGCGTGCCGATACCGCCGGATTTCTTGGATTTACCGGAGCGCCAGATAATGCTGCCCTTCATCGGGCGTTTGCCAGTCAGTTCACAAATGCGTGCCATAAATTTTCTTTCGTTAAACGAGCCGCAAATCGTATCAGCGAAATCCCCTGTGACAAGTTCTTTTTCGGGAAATTCTGCGTGCCTTTGCCGCCGGTAAAACGTATCTTGCCGCCCGCTTTTTATGGCCACATTGAAACCTTTTGCCGCCCTGCGTCCCAAACCCGAACTCGCCGCCCAGATCTGCGAGCTGCCTTACGACGTGATGTCGTCCGAGGAAGCCCGCGCGATGGCTGCCGGCAATCCCCTGAGCTTCCTGCACGTTAGCAAGCCGGAGATTGACCTCCCCGCCGGCACCGATCTCTACTCCGCCGAGGTTTATGCCAAGGGCAAAGAGAATTTCGCCAAGCTCATCGCCCAGGGAGCGCTCAAGCAGGACGAGAAGCCGAATTTCTATCTCTACCGCCAGGTCATGGGCGGCCACGCGCAAGTCGGCCTCGTCGCCGCCGCGTGCTGCGAGGAATATCTGGCCAACATCATCAAGAAACACGAATTCACCCGCCCGGACAAGGAGGACGACCGCGTCCGCCACATTGAAGCGCTCAATTCGCAGACCGGGCCGGTCTTCCTGACCTATCGCGCCGTGGCGGCGTTTGATGCGTTCGTCGCCAAAAAGATTTCCGAGACGCCTGCGGTGGATTTCACCGGCAAAGACGGCGTGCGCCATACGTCCTGGGCCATCACCAGCGCGGAAGACATCAAATTCATCGAAACGCAGTTCGCGCAGATTCCGTTCCTTTACATCGCCGACGGGCACCATCGCAGCGCGGCGGCAGGACGGGTCTTCAAGTCGCGCAACGGCGCGGGTCACAGCGGACAGTTCCTCACGGTGATTTTCCCGCACAATCAGATGCAGATTTTGCCCTATAACCGCGTGCTGAAAGATTTGAACGGCCTCACGCCGGATGCGTTGCTGCAAAAGCTCACCACGGTGTTCGACATCCAGCCGGGCGGCGCGTCCATTCCGAAGCGCAAACACGAACTCGAACTGTTTTTCGGCGGCAAGTGGAGCACGCTCACCTTCAAGCCGCAGTTCACCAGCTCAAACGATCCCATCGAACAGCTCGACGTGACGATCCTGCAGAAGCAGGTGCTGGCGCCGATCTTCGGCATCGACGATCCACGCACGAGCAAGCGCATCAACTTCGTCGGCGGCATCCGCGGCACGGCGGAGCTGGAGAAACTCGTGAATAGCGGCGAATACGCCTGCGCGTTTAGCATGTTCCCGACGAGCATCGAGGATCTGATGAGCATCGCCGACGCCGGCGGCATCATGCCGCCCAAGAGCACCTGGTTCGAGCCAAAGCTCCGCGACGCGATGTTCTGCCACATGATTTCATAGTTTTTGGTTTTTAGTTCTGAATTTTTAGTTAGGCTCAAAAGCACCGGTTTTGGATTCAACTAAAAGCTAAAAATTTAGAATTAAAAACTTCATGTCCTCCGTCCGCCTTAAACGCAGTTTGCGCGCCACCTTCATGGGGTTGGCCACGAACCTCGTGCTGGCGTGTTCCAAACTGGCGGCGGGCATCTTCGGCCATTCGCATGCACTCGTCGCGGATGCGGTGGAATCCTTCGCCGATATATTCAGCTCCCTCATCGTCTGGCGCGCGTTGGTCGTCGCCGAGACGCCGCCGGACGAAAATCATCCCTACGGCCACGGCAAGGCGGAGCCGATTGCGGCGGCGATTGTTTCCGTGATGCTGATGATCGCGGCGGGCTGGATCGCGGTGCGCTCCGTCGCCGAAATTGCCGAGCCGCATCAGTCACCCGCACCTTTCACTTTGGTGGTATTGATCGCGGTAATCGCTATCAAGGAAACGTTATTCCGGCTCGTCTTGCGGGCGGCCGATGCCGTGGATAGTTCCGCCGTGCGTAGTGATGCGTGGCATCATCGCAGCGATGCCATCACGTCCCTCGCCGCCGGCATCGGCATAACCGTTTCGTTGATCGGCGGCAAGGGTTATGAATCCGCCGACGACTGGGCGGCGCTCGCAGCGGCAGGCGTCATCGCTTTCAACGGCTGGATTCTGCTGCGTCCGGCGTTGAACGAACTGATGGACACCGCACCCGACCGGGAATTGATCGAGCAAATCCGCACCATCGCCCAGACCATTCCCGGCGTGGCCGCCGTAGAGAAAACGCATGTGCGCAAAATGGGCTACCAGTTTTTCGTGGACATGCACGTCGAGGTGGACCCGCAGATGACGGTGGAACATTCGCATCAAATCGGACACGCCGTGAAGGACAAGGTCCGCGAAATAATTCCCACGGTTCGTGACGTGCTCATTCATATCGAACCGGTGAAAGCCTCCGGCCCAACTCAGCCGTGAACATCGAATCCCATTTCAAAGGCTGGGGCAAACCCGGTCCGGTGCCGCCGGGGCTTGCCGCCGGAATTTCCGTTGAGCCGCATGAGACGCTGGATGCCATCAGCGGGCACTTCCGTCTATTTCAGCTCCGCGACGGCCACCGTTTTTCCACCGACGACATTTTGACCGCGTGGTATGGCACGAGTTGGTGTCCGACGGCACGCACGGCGCTCGACCTCGGCAGCGGGATTGGCACCGTGGGCATGATCAGCGCGTGGCGTCTGCCCACCGCGAAATTCGTGACGGTTGAAGCGCAGAGTGACAGCGTCACACTCGCCAAAAAATCCGCGCGCTACAACGGTCTCACCGAACGCTACGACATCCGCGAAGGCGATTTTCGCGATGCCGGAATTCTTCACCCGGACGAAAAATTCGATCTCATCACCGGCAGCCCGCCGTATTTTCCGCTGGGCGACGGTGTCGAGAGCGAGCATCCGCAAAAGCTCGCCTGCCGTTTTGAGTTGCGCGGCACCGTGGCGGACTATTGCACCGCCGCCGCGAAACATCTCGCTTCCGGCGGCTTCTTTGCGTGCGTGTTCCCGCACGAAACGGCGCAACTCGCGCGCGTGGTGGCGGGCGCAAAAGCGGCCGGACTCGTCATCGTCCGCAAACGCCCCGTGGTTTTCCGCGAAGGCGATCCGGCGCTCGTTGGCTTGTTTGGCCTGATGCGCGCAGGCGATTTGCCGGAATGGTTTCGCGGGCAGACGTGGACGGAGCCGGACCTCATCATCCGCACGCGCGACGGGAAAATTCATCCCGAATATTCCGCGGTGAAGCTCGCCATCGGCTTTCCGCCGTGACGGAATTTCTGTAACGAAGATTTTTTCGGCGCGTCTATTTTGTGATGAAACGGAGAAGCGCCTTTACCTTGATCGAATTGCTGGTGGTCATCGCCATCATCGCGATCCTCGCGGCGATGTTGTTGCCGGCGCTGGCCTCGGCCAAGCAGCGCGCGTGGACGATTGCCTGCAATTCCAACCTGCACCAGATCAGCCTCGGCCTGACGATGTTTGCGGACGACAACAACGGCCGCTATCCACAATCCGGCGGCAGCATTCCGTGGAACCTGGTCGCCCCGAGCGCGCCGACGAACGGCTGGATGCAGCAGATCGCCGACTACACGCAAAGCACCAACGTCTATCGCTGTCCGGCGAACAAGCTGCTGCCGGATGCCGCCCAATCGCGGTTCAATTATTTCAATGGCGTGCGCGCGGCGTTTGCGGCGGCGGGCTTCCAGCCGGCGGCCGTGGAGGTGAAGCGGATTTTGCTGCCATCCGCGCTGGTGCTGGCCGGTGATACGCTGGATTTTAATGTCGAAGATTGCGACAAGGACGATTACACGCAGAACTGTGTCGGCGGACCGGAAAACGGGATTCCCTGGGAGGAATGGCAGGCGCACAGCAAGGGACAGAATATCCTCTTCGCCGACGGTCACTCCAAATGGTATAAGGGCTATGACACGAATGAGATGACCTTCCGTTACACTTCGATGTCCGGCTGGGAATGATCGGCCGTTGAATAGCGACTATTTGTCGCGTGAAAACTTACCGCTTGTGGGGTGAAAATGGCCAAGGTATTTATTCTGCGTTCAATTCAAGACTTTTCCTGCCATGAACCGAATCATTCCCTTTGCCTCACTGGGATTTTTGCTGCTCGTTTCCAGCCTGAGCGCCGCTACCTTCACCGTCACGAGCACCGCCAACAGCGGCCCGGGCACGCTGCGTCAGGCGATTTTGGACGCCAATGCCAGCCCCGGCACGGACACGATCAACTTCAATCTCCCCGGCGGCGGCGTCCAAACCATCGCGCCGACCAATGTCCTGCCCGCCATCACCAATGCCGTGATCATCAACGGCTATTCGCAGCCTGGCAGCAGCGCCAATTCCTCGGCGAGCGCAGATAATTCCGTTCACCTGATCCGGCTGGACGGATTCAAATGCCTCGACAGCTTCCCCATCGGCCTGAGTTTTTCCAGCACGGCGGCCAACGGCAGTTCCGTGCGCGGCCTGGTCATCGTGCGCTTCTACAACGCCATCAAAACCGACGAAGCTTCCAGCGTGACAATCGCCGGCAACTGGATCGGCATGGATGTGGACGGCATCGCCCGCGCCGGGTTTGGTGACGGCATCTATGCCAGAACATTTTTCAGCGCGGCGAACAATCTGATGATCGGCGGCACGACGCCCGCCGACCGCAACGTGATTTGCGGCCACAATCACGGCGTTTTTTTTGAAGGTGCCAAAATGGGCAACGCGTTCGTGCTGGGCAACCTCATCGGCACCGACCCGACCGGCACGCTGCCGCGCGGCAACCAGTTCAGCGGCGTTTATATTTTCAACGGCACCAACATCACCGTCGGCGGCGCGACCGCGGCG
>Ga0068856_100000564_pt1 | contig 40613 bp, 30 predicted proteins | sample KBSCornC62_FD_66595 | JGI IMG/M metagenome (GOLD analysis project Ga0068856, IMG submission 66595) | Corn rhizosphere microbial communities from Kellogg Biological Station, Michigan, USA - KBS Corn C6-2 | ecosystem: Host-associated > Plants > Roots > Rhizosphere > Soil ...
CCGAAGCCCGAGTACGGCACCGTCGAGATCCGCGTCTGCGACACGCCGCTCACCGTCGATCACGCAGCGCAGATCGCCGCGTTCGCCCAGGCGCTCGCGCGCTGGCTCTGGGAAGAGCGCCCGATCGACGTCAGTGCCGACATTTACATCACGCACAGCTACAACCGCTTCCAGGCCTGCCGCCATGGCTTCTCCGGCACGCTGATCGACGCAAAGACAGGCGTCTCGCGGCCGCTCGGCGACGATCTGCGCGACACGCTGGAAGCGCTGGTGCCGCATGCGCAGATGCTCGGGTCGCAGGACGCGCTCGAGGCGCTCGACGCGATGGCCGACGAGGGAAACGACGCCGCATGGCTGCGCCGGACGTTCGCGGACACTTCGACGCTGACCGACGTCGTGCGCCGCCAGTCGGAGCGGTGGATGGCGAGCGACGCGACGGCGTGAACGGTCGACCCGTCATCTCGTCCGGCGATAACGCCCAACACTTCGACGCCTACCGGCCGCAGCGATGCTGACGACGATGCTCTACTCGCTGTTCGCGCTGGACAGCACGCTCGCGACGCTCGCGACGCAATACGGCGCGTGGCTTTACGCGATCCTCTTCGTCGTCATCTTCGCCGAGACCGGCCTCGTCGTGTGCCCGTTCCTGCCTGGCGACTCGATCCTCTTCATCGCCGGGACCGTCGTCGCGGCGGCCGGGCTCGAGGTCCACGTCCTCGTCGTCGTGCTGATCGCCGCCGCGGTACTCGGCGACTCCGTCAACTACGGCGTCGGCCATTACATCGGGCCCAAAGTTTTCGAGCGGCCCGACTCGCGCTGGTTTCGCAAGGAGCACCTGCGCCGCACGCAATCGTTCTACGATCGCTACGGCGGCGTCACGATCATCATCGGCCGCTTCGTGCCGATCATCAGGACGTTCGCGCCGTTCCTGGCCGGTGTCGCCGGCATGTCGTATCGGCGCTTCCTCTCGTACAACGTCGTCGGCGCCTGTCTGTGGATCGGGCTTCTCGTCTACGCGGGCTTCCTGTTCGGAAACATTCCGTGGGTCAAGGACAACCTGACGCTGATCGTCGTCGCGATCGTCGTCGTCTCGCTGATTCCGGCCGTGGCGACGTTCCTGCGCGAGCGGCGCCAGACACGGCACGCAAGCGCGGGAAACGCCCCGGAGTAACGCCCGAGCAAACCGGCAAAATTGTGAATTCATCGCCGCGGCTTTAATATCCAAGGCGCCCGACTTCGGCGCCGCGCCGATCCATCAAGGCTGGCTCGCACGTGTACGAAATATCGGTTGTCTCGTACCAGGGAGCGGCACCCGCCGACCGCATCTGCGCCGTCTTCGGCAAGGATGGCGGCACGATCGGTCGCGGGAGCGGCAACAGCCTCGTGCTGCCGGATCCCAATCGCTTCGTCTCGCGGGTTCAAGCGAAGGTCGAGCTCGTCGATGGCCGCCTCGTGATCGCCAACGCGAGCTCGGCGAACCCGCTCCTCGTGAACGATCGTGAGCTCGACGCTGGCGCGGGCGCCAGTCTCGCGGACGGCGACGAGTTGCGGATTGGCCTTTACCTGCTGCGCGTTCGCCGACTCGGTCCTGAGGACGACGCCGCCGAGAAGACGCAGCTGTCGGTTGCGTTGTCTCCCCCGGCGAATTTAACGCGCGACACAGGGCCACCGCTCGCTCGCGCCTCGCCGCCCGCGGCGCCGCCTGTGCAGCCTTCGCCTGACCCGCTCGACCCGTTACAGTTGTCGACCGGCGCGTCGGGCAACGATCCGTTTGCCGACCTCATTCCACCGGAACCGGTCGTGCCCCGTCGAGACGCTGCGCCCGCCGCTGCATCCCAGTCGCCACGTCAGGGAGGAGCACCGGTCGTTCCTGACGACGTGTGGGACGACCTCGCGCGGCTCGCACCCAAGGCGTCCGCTTCTCCTGTCCCCGACAAGCTGCCGCTCCCGGGCGATTTCGATGCGTTCGCGGAACAGTCCGCGGCGAAGCGAAACGCCGACGACCCGCTCGCGGAGTTCGCGCAAAACAGCGTCGCGCTCGACTCGTTCGACAAGCTCGATGCGCCGATCGACGCGATTTTCAACGAGGCGCCGGCGAAGACGGAGCTCGACGTAATTCCCGACCCGGATCCGGTGGGGAGCGACCCGCTGGCGACGCCGGCGAGCGTTGATCCGCTGGCGATCTTCGCGGAGGGCGCGCAACCGCCGACGCGCGAATTCGCGCGCTCGGAGCCCGATCAGGTGCCCGAGCTCGAGGCATGGTTTCGCCCGGCCGAGCCGCGCTTCGCACCCGGTCCCGCGGCCCAGCCCGCGAAGGTGCCTGCCGCGACGCCGCCGGTCGAGCTGATGCCCGCATCGCCCCTCGAGCCAACGGCCGGACCGCCGGTCGAGCCATCGGGTGAGCCGCATGCGAGCGCGCTCGGGGTGGCATCGCGCGCCGCAAGGGGCGATCGGCAACCGCCCCGAACGCCGGTATCGCGTCGCGGGCCGGCGATCGATATCGACGGACCGATCGCGACGGCCGAACACGCGCCGAACGAAGCGTCACTCGCCGCGGATCGCGCTCCGAGCGAGCGCCAGCAGGCGTTGCTCGATGCCTTTCTCGCGGGGGCCGGCATACCGAACGCAATCGTCAAGGATGGCCTGACACCCGAAACGATGACGGCGATCGGCGCCCTGCTTTCGGCCGCCGTGCAGGGTACGATCGAGTTGATTGCCGCACGCGCCATGCTGAAGCGCGAGGTCAAGGCCGACGTGACACTGATCGCGACGACCAAGAACAATCCGCTCAAGTTCCTTCCCGACGCCGAGAGCGCACTGTTGCAGATGTTCGGCGCGCGAATCCCGGGTTTCATGGCGCCCGTCGAAGCGATGCAGGATGCTTTTCACGATCTGCGGGCGCACGAGGTCGGCGTGATCGCCGGGATGCGCGCCGCGCTTGCTCACGTATTGCGCAGGTTCGAGCCCGGGGAACTCGAGAAGCGACTCAAGCGGCCCGGTGTGCTCGAAGGCCTGCTTCCGAACAGCCGCGAGGCGCGCCTTTGGCAGATGTTCACCGAAATGTATGGCGACATTTCGCGGGAGGCCCAGGACGATTTTCAGGCCCTGTTCGGCAAGGCATTCCTCGCCGCATACGAGAACGAAGTCGCGCGGCTCAAGGGGTCGTAGGCATTGGCTCAGGATCGCGCACTCGGGATCACCTCCGCTTCGATGAGCGCGGTAGGCGGACGCAGCACGAACGAGGATACGCTTGGTAAGCACGTCGCCGCGTGCGGGTCCTGCTACGTCGTGTCCGATGGTGCCGGTGGGCATTTCGGGGGTGCAGTCGCTTCGCGACTGGTCGTCGATGCGATCCTCGAGGAAGTCGAGCGGGCGACGCAATTCTCGTCCGCGGTGCTCGAGCATGGTTTCGTCCGGGCGGCGCGCGCAATCGCCGAGCGGAAGCGCCGGGAGCCGGCGCTCTCCGCAATGAGCGCGACTGTCGCCGCGCTCCTGATCGATCCGGAAGGCCAGCGCGCCGTGTTGGGTCATCTCGGCGACTCCCGCATTCTGCATTTCCGCGGCGGCACGCTCGACAGCGTGACGCGCGATCACAGCGTGGTGCAGCGGCTGGTCGATGCGGGCTTCGTCGCGGCGGACCGGGCAGCCGTCCATCCCAACCGCAACCTCCTCTATGGCGCGCTGGGTGCCGAGGGCGACACGGCGCCGTCGATCCGGCGCGAGCCGGTGAGGCTAAGCGACGGCGATGCCTTCCTGCTTTGCACCGACGGCTTCTGGGGTCGGCTCGACAACCGGCGGTTGGAAGAATCGCTGCGCTTGTCAAACGCGGTCGCGGAATGGATCGACGATCTGGAGCGCGCGATCGCGCAGAACCTCCCCGCCGACGCAGACAACTACACGGCCATCGGCGTGTGGATCGGATCGCCGGCCGACGTGACCGTCACCAGGGCGACGGGCGTCCGCGCAGCGGAATAGCGCAAGACCGCGCAGGTCCCCGGGAATCTAGTTGCGCGGCGCTTGCGAAGCGTCGATCGATCGCGTCTCGGCCGTCCGCTGCGGCGCCTTCGGCGCCGGAAAGACGAATTCGCCTCCGTCATTGTCGGCGAAGCGGATCGGCCGGTAATCGGGTCGCACACCCGCGTCCGCGCCGCTGCGCGATTCGCGCAGCACGCGCACGGCAACGGCGTCGCCAAGGCGCTTGCCGTCGAGCACGTCGTCGTTGACGCTGAGCGCCTCGATCAGCATCGAGGCGAACAGCGAATGCTTGCCGTCGCGATCCTTGACGGGCGTGCAGCGCCCGCTCCACAGAAGATGCCGCGACTTCTTCGCGGCGACGCTCGCAAGCCACGAGGCGCGCTGATCGTCCGTCGCATCCGGCGCAGGTTCACTGATCGACGATCGACTGAGCAGGCCTGAATAGCACGAATCGGCGACGACCAGCACGTGCTTGGCGCGCATGGGCCCGATCATGCGCGTCACGTCATCGCTCGAGATCCAGTTCGCATCGCGCGTTGCACCGGCGTCGACCGGCAGCCAATACGCAACGCGACTGGACTCGTCTACCTTGCCATGACCGACGTAATAGACCAGGAGGTTGTCCCGCTCGCCGAGCGATTGGCCGAGGCGGCTTAGTGCGGAAAAAATCTGGTAGCGCGTCGCATCGAAGAGCGTCGTCACGGAGAAGCCGTAGCGATCGCGAAGCACCGACGCGAGCTCCTGGACGTCCGACTGCGCGAACGGCAACTCGGGCAAATTCCGATAGCTGCGATCGCCGATCAGCAGTGCGTGATAGCGGCCAAGATCGACATCGCTTCCTGGCCCGCGCCGCGCGTTGCCGCGCGCGGCGTCGGTGGTCAACTCGACGGAGACGGCGTCGCGCCGGCCGATACGATCGGTCGCGACGAGCGCGACGCGCGTCGACGCGCCGGCAAGAGCCACGGTCGACGTGAAAAAGCCGTCGGCGTCGACTTGCTCCGTGCGTCCATCGACGCTGACGGACGCGAGACCGGCGGGAGCGTCGACATGACCGACGATTCGACGCGAGGCGCTGCCCGGGCGCACCTGGACCGACACGCTGTTGCGCGTCACGATTACGGATGGATCGACGAGCTGGATCGCAGGCGGCGGTGCATCCTTCGCAACGACGGCCGACGTCGCCTCGAGCTTCGCGACGGTATTGCGAAAGCCCGCCGACCGGGCTTCGAGCTGCGCGATCGTCTGCTTCTGACGCTCGAGCTCGTCGTTGCGCCGCGCGACCTCGGTTTCGAGCGCGCGCACGCGTGGCGAGTCGACGCCATCCTGCTTCTGTTGCGCAAGGGTGCGCCGGGTGGTTTCGAGCTCCTGCTCCTGCGCGACCGCAGCTTCCTGCCGGTCACGAATTTCCCGCTGGCTTTTCTCCAGCTGCGTTTTCGTCGCCTCGAGCTCGCGGCGCATCGAAGCACTCTCGCCTTCGAGCTGCGAGAGCCGCTGCCGGCTTTCCTCGGCCGTGCGCTCGAACTTCGCGACCTGAGCGCGCCGGTCATCGAGTTCCTTCTCCCGTTGCGACAAAAGCGCCTCGAGGCGCTGCGTCTCCTGAGCGTTGCCAGCCGCGGCCGCTGCGACCTTGCGCTGCGTCAGGCGCTCGATGTCCGCGCTCGTCCTGATCCTCTGCTCGTCGAGGTCCCGGCGCGCCTTCTCGAGCTCCTGCCGCGTACGGTCGAGCTCCTCACGCAAGCGCTTCACTTCCTCGGCGCTCGCGCCGGCCTGCGAATCGAGACTTATCGTTCCATTGAGTCCCGCGGCCTTCCGGTAAAGCTCCAGCGCCTTGGCCGGATCCCTGGGCACGCCGCGCCCCTGTTCGTACAGGAATCCGAGGTCGATCTCGGCTCGCGCGTAGCCCTGCTCCGCAGCCTTGCCATACCAGAAGGCGGCTTTCTCGTAGTCGGGCGGTCCACCGACACCGCGTTCGTAGATCTCACCGAGGTTCGTCTGCGCTTCCTTGTCGCCTTGGTCGGCCGCCGTCTGCCAGACCTTGAGTGCGGTTGCGTAGTCGGCGCGGTCGTACGCAACGTACTCGCCGCCGCGCACCTCGCAATCGGCGATGCTCGTCCGAACGGGACGGCGCGCAGTGAGGTAGGTCATGCTCGTTCCGAGCTGTCGTACTTGTCCGGGAAGAAGACAGTCGACGACCAGCAGACGATCGGCCTGCCCGTGCTCGTCCGCACCCTGTGCCGCGGCGATCATTGGAACCCAGGCGAGCAGGGCGACCACGACGCGCCCCGTGCACGCGCGCGCCGCACCGAGCGTGGTCGTCGATTGGAGCGCCGGCGGAGTTGCGGCGGATAACCGGAATTTCATCGTCCCTCGCAGCGTGGCGAACAAGCACCGGGTAGCCATCGTTCCATGATAAATCGGCGAGGCCGCGTTGACATCCGGCGAGCCCCAATGTCATTGTAGGCACGCATGACGACGTCGTCTCCGGCTTTGCCTGCACCGGACGGCGATCACGGCCCTGGCTCCAGGTGGAGACCACCGATCCGGTAGCGCCGCAAATACCGCCGGCGTCAGCTTTGCGTTCTCGGGAGGAAGCTCGTGAAGAACAAGGTCTCGATATCGATTCTGCCTTTCCGCCGCGTCGCCTCGCTTGCGGCGGTTGCGCTTGCCCTGGTGGCCTCGTCGGGTGTCGGTGCCACGCCGCTGCCGACGCTACCCGGTTACACCGATCTGCAGCAGAACGTTGCGAACGCCATCGACTTCGTGTGTCCGCGCCTCGGGCCGGCCGGCATCAAACCGGATCAGACCGGCACGGGGGCCCAACGTCTCGCGTTCAATTGCACGGCGATGGTCGTTACGTCGGCCGTGCTTCAGAGCCAGTCCGTTCCCCCGGACACCGCTGCTCGCTTCGGTCTCGGCATTTCCAACGATGCCTTGCGCACGCTCGTCCAAGCGTCGGGACCCGTGCAGCACAATGCGCAAAGCCCGATGCAGCTCGCCGCGTCCAGCGCGAATCTGCTTTCCGCGCGGCTTTTCGATCTGCGTAACGGCGCGCGCGGCATGACGGTCAGCGTCAACGGGGTCGACGTGCCGCTGGCCGATTCGGGCGCCGCGCGAGGCGGTGCCGCGAGCGCCGACTCGCCGGTGGGCGGACGGTGGAGCGGATTCGTGAAGGTCGGCGGCAACTGGGGCAACGTCGACCAGACGTCGCTGCAGGACGCCTACGATTACGACGCCTGGAGCCTCCTCGCGGGCGCCGATTATCGCGTGAGCGATGCGCTCGTCGTCGGCGGTGCCCTCAGCTACGAGGATACGCGCTCCCGCTTCGACAATTCGCTCGGGCACGTCGATGCCGCAACGTGGTCCGTGGCCGGCTACGCGACCTACACGACCGGGCCCTGGTACGTCGACGGGTACCTGTCGTACGGGCACATCGACTACGACACGACGCGGACCATCCTCGTCCCGTCGAACAATCCTGCCATCCCGACGATCGTCTCGAACGCCACGGCGAGCCCCAGCGGCGACCAGTGGTCGTTTTCCGTCGGTACCGGCTACAACATGCCGCTCGCGAACAACTACACGCTCGTGCCGTTCGCGCGTCTCGGATACATCAACGTGAAGAACAAGGCGTTCTCGGAAAACGAGTCGGGAACGGGCTTGGGCCTTGCCGTCAACCAGCGCACCCTCGATTCGCTGCAGACGGCGCTCGGTGGAACGATCTCGACGACCTTCAGCACCGCCTACGGCGTCTTCGGCCCTTACTTCACCGCGCAGTGGGTGCACGAGTTCAAGAACGACAATCCGTCGATCGTCGCGAAGTTCGTGAACGACCCGAACAACTTCCAGTTCTTCATTCCGACGGCCGAGCCGACGCGGGATTACGGTGTCTTCGTCCTCGGCACGACAGCGACGATGCCGAACGGCTTCTCGGGGTTCCTGCAGTTCGGCGCGGCGGCCGGGCTTCGTGACGCCACGAATTACAGCATCGTCGCGGGCCTGCGCAAGGAGTTCTAGCGGGCGAAGTCGGCCGGCGCCGACGACAGGTCCGCTTCGCGACGGCTGAGGCGGACCGTCTCGCGACAGCCGCAACGGCTCTGCACTTCGAAGGCGAGGCTGACGCTCATGCTGTGTCGGAACTGCGGCAACTCGAATGCGGACACCGCGCGGTTTTGTTCTTCCTGCGGTGCCTCGCAACCGATCGCCCAGTCGCCGCAGCCGGGTTCGTCGGATACAACGCCCGAGGCGTCGGACGTTACGGTCCTCCTGCCTCGACGTCGCGCGGACGCGATCGTCGCGCAAGCCGCGCAGCGCACCGAGCCGCCGCGGTCGCCGCCGCCCGCGCCCACGCCACCGACCGCCCGCTCGCCGACGCATCGACCAAGCGCTCGCGCGATGAAAGCGGGCGCGGCTGCCGCCGTGCTGCTGATCGCGATCTTCGCGGCGGCCGCCTTCTACGCGAACCGTCCGGTGATGCATTCGACAAATGCAACACCGGCACCCGCCGGCGTATCGGAGCCGTCGCCACCGGGCGCACCGGGCGCGTCGCAAAGCGATGCACGGGAGCGACCTTCCACCGCCTCCGAAGCGCCGGCCCAGGCCGTGCCTGCACTCGAGCCAACGCCGGTCGCCGATCCGGCGGGTACGACCCAAGCGCTGCCCCAAGCCGACGCCGCGCCCACTCCAATCGTCGCGCCCCCAATCAAGCCCGTTCCGCGAAAGAGAGAGCGCGCGGCAAGTCCGCCGCCCGAACCGCCGCCGCCTGAACCTCCAGCGCCGCAAACGGTCCAGGCTGCGGCGCCGCCACCGGCACCTGCAACGCCGGTCGCACCGGTTGAGGCCGTCAAAGTCGAAAAGGTCGCGTGTGCCGACAGTTCGAATCTCTTCAGCCGGGAGGCTTGCCTCTGGCAGGAATGCGCGAAACCGGAATTTCATTCGCATCCGGAGTGCGCGCGCTTCACGGGACCGCGGTAGGCGATCGCTTCCGTTCCTGGTCGCCGCACTCGCGCTGTTGCTTTGTGCGTGCGCGACGCCTTCGCAGCATTTCTCCGATGAAGCGAAAACGCTCGGATTCGCATCCGGCAACCTCGACGGCGAAGGATTCCGGCACGTCGTCTACTTCGCGCAGATCGACCGGGCCGCCGATGCGCTCCACGTCTACGTGGAGCACGATGGGACACCTTGGATCGGCGTCGCCCGGGTCTCGGACGACCCGACGCCGCGGACGCCGTTCGCGCTCGAATTGATGGCCCGCGATCATGGCCCGCGGCTCTTCCTCGGCCGACCGTGCTACTTCGAGGGCCGACGCGATTCCGGCTGTTCGGCGCGGATGTGGACGCAGCGCCGCTATGCGCCCGAGGTCGTCGCGAGCATGGCGGCGGCGCTGCAAGCATTCCTCGCCAAACATCCCTACAGGAACGTCGTGCTGATCGGCTACAGCGGCGGCGGAACGCTGGCGTGGCTTCTCGCGTCGCGCGTTCCGCAGACGACGGCCGTCGTGACGATCGCGGCCAATCTCGATACGCAAGCATGGACGACGCTGCACGACTACAGTCCGATGAACGGCTCGCTCGATCCCGTCCGCGAGCCTGCGCTACCGAAGTCGATCTCACATGTCGCTTACGTAGGCGACCGGGATACCAACGTGCCGCCGACGATCGTGCGATCGTTCGCCGCGAATCATCCGGAGGCGAAGGTCATCGAGATCGCGACGTTCGATCACACGTGCTGCTGGATCGAGCGATGGCCGGAACTGCTCAACGCGGCCCTCGCCTCGCGCTCGCGCTGAGCGAATTTTCCGCCGATCGCTATCGCCCCGCAGCAGCCAATCGACACGTTCGCGACGCGCGAATGCGACAATGTGACGCCCTCACGCATCGAGCAGCGATATGGGTTCATCTCCGGACGGCTTTCGAGCGGCCTCTGCCTCCTCCGCTGGAGCGTCGGCGGAATCGGCGCGCACCGGTGACCCCAACCGGGAAATCCCGATGCAAACGGCGAGCGTCAAGCTACGCGTCGGCGGCAAGCGCGTTGCGCTTCGATTCGACGTTCCGACGATCCCCGTCGCACCAACCTCGCTCCTGCCGCTGTTTCGTTCCGTAACCGACACGCTCGTCGGCATCGCCGAAGAAGAGACGCGGGCGCGCGGACTGTCGATCTCGTGCCGAAAGGGCTGCGGCGCATGCTGCCGCCAGCTCGTACCTATTTCGGAGATGGAAGTGATCGCGATCCGACGGCTCATCGACTCGCTTCCGGAGCCTCGTCGATCGACCGTCATCGAGCGCTTTGAACGCGGTGTCGCACGCCTCGATGAAGCGGGCCTTCTCGAGACACTGCGTCATCCGGAACAGGTCGATGCGGAGAAGGCTGAGCGGGTCGGCCTCGACTATTTTGCGCAAGGCGTCGCATGTCCGTTTCTCGAGGACGAGTCGTGCTCGATCCACCCCGAGCGGCCGCTCGCCTGCCGCGAGTACCTGGTGACATCGCCCGCCAGCAGCTGTACGCACCCGTCGTCCGATCGCGTCCAGTGCGTTCCCGTGCCGGCGAAGCCGTCGCGCGCCGTGCGCAGAATCCACGGTGGATCGACCCCGGACTTCGAGCCCTGGATCCCGATGATGCTCGCGCTCGACTGGCCTGTCGCCGAACGCTCGCCGCAGAGTGGAACATCGATGGTCGCGCGAGCCTTCGCGCACCTGACCGGCGCCGAAATCCCGACGCCCGACCGTTCGACTGATTGACCTATGCTTCCCGGCAACCGGTACCGGAATGTCACATGCCCGGGTAGCGCACGGGACGTGGCGTGTCCCGGCGTCAATTCCAGATGAACGTGCCGATGCTGGAATAGCCGATCGCCGTCATGTCGTCGTACAGCTGACGCCGCATGTTCGCTGCGGTATCCACGGCGCCCTTGATGCTCGTCATCCATCGCTCGTATCCCAGCATGAACTGCTCGAGCTTCGGGCGGTTCGTCGCAATGACCATCTTCAGGCTGTCGTAGGCGCGCTTCGTCTCCTCGAGCAGGTCCTTGATTCGCTCGACGCGCTCGACGCCCTCGCCGAGCTCCTGGTGATCGAACCAGAACGTCGCCACCGTTGCCACCTTGCCCGTCTTCTTCGCGAACTCACGCGCGGTTTCGCCGTACGCTTCGATGCCATCCACGGCCTCCGAGAATTGCTTGACGCCGGGCGTCACGATCCCCGGGTATTTCTTGCTCGCCGGCGCATCGCGTTCGCCGAGCACCTTGTCGAGAGCGACATCGCCAAGGTAGATCGCCGCGCGCGCGGTCAGCGATATCTCCGGAAACATGGCCTCGAAGAATGCGGCAACACCATGGATGTACATCTTTGCCTTGGCCTTCGTTACGTTCCGCTCCGCCTCGTGGAGAGCGTCGACGAGCTTCCGCAGCGCCTCCTCGAACTCGCGCGAGCGCGCTTCGAGCAGCAGGAAGGGGAACACGACCCACATCGCCGCAAACCCCGTGACCCAGGTCGCATCGAGGATGTCGTTCTCCTGTTCGACCAATGGGAGTGCGAGCGTATAAATGTCGTGGATCTCGAGCAGCTTCTTCTTCGTGACCCTGCCGCCGCTCGTGACGAGATTCATCCCTCGCGCGTAATCCTTCGCGATCTTGTTGGCGAGCGACAGAGAGTCCCAAATTCGATCGATCAGCGGTGAGGTGAGCGGAATGCGCAAGCGCCCCCGGTTGAGGTCGAACTGCCGGCCCTCGCGATCGAGGCGCCGATCCATGTTCTGCCATTCGTCGTAAAAGCCCTGGCCGAGGAATGCATCGATGGATTGCCGAGCGTCTGCCATGATCGCTCCTCACGAGGTCACGGATAAAACATCGCCTGGAAGTACAGCTTGATCTCCGCCACCGACAGCGTCAGCGCGTTGCCCCAAGGGTTGTAGAGGTCGACGTTGTTGCCGCGAAGCTTGAGCACGGCGTATCCATGGGAATGGAGCACCTTGTGTTGCGACTTCGTCTCGAGGGCGGGATCGTCATTTGAAGCGACGATGGTCGGCACCTTGCTCGCGGCCGACGCGTATTCCTTGATCTTGTCGAGGGAAGTCTTGGGGCCGATTGCAAAGCCGTTGGGGTCGGCGCCGAGAACCATTTTCCAGATCGCGTTGACCGTCAGGATCTCGTTCAGCTTGTCGTAGCCGCCAAGCAACGCGGAGCACGCCTTTTCGATCACGCATGCCCAAAGCACCGAAGCCGTGTCCGACGCCTGCATGTACAGCAGCGACCAGCCTTGGTCTGCGACATCGGTGAAAAAGACGTCGCTGACGTCGATCGACTTTCCACCGATTACGACCGTGAAGTAGCGCTGCGACGTGATGTTGCCCGCTGGCTGCTCGTCCGAGAGCGCGCCCTTCAGCGCCGACAGGTCGGTGATTACCTTGTCCTTGTGCTCGGTGATCATCTCGACGATCTTTTTCCGGCCCGACGCAATGTTCGCCATCGCAGCAAGCAGCGCCGGCAGCGGGCAGTCGCCGAGACCGCCTTGCGAGATGTCCGTCGTCCGGGGACCGCTTTCGCCGAAAAGCGGCCATTTCACGACGCGCGCATATTTCGTCATCTCGCCGTAAGGCGTCGGCATGGCGAGCGTGGGGATTGCGGCAGCAGTTTTTGCGGCCTTGGTCGCCGCGACGTCCGCAAGAAAGATCGCGTGGAAATCGAGGGGTCCCGGCATGCGGCCGCCAGTTCGAAGCGGTGCGCTCTCGAAACCCGGCGGGCTACCCGTGGGGCCCGGGAGCGAGGTTTTGATCAGCGCCATGCGACGTTCATCCGCCGGTGATGCCCATGCCGCCTCCGGTGACGATCGGATCGCCCTTGCCGCCGCACGCGATGGAACTGATGCCTCACCGGTCTTCCTTCGCCTCCCGCAGGCGAGCTTCCGTGCACACGTCGAGGGCGATCAGGCGAGTGCGTGGGCGCGCCTCGCTTCCCCGAAGTCGAATGCTACGACTCCCGCGCGGCATCGTCGCGCGATATTATCGCAACGCACCTCGCTTGCGCACGCCGAAGACGATGCCGAAACCCGCCGCCCGAGTCCTCGACCTCACGACGCATCTCGCCCCCGCGATGCCGGGCACGGGCTCACCCAACGTGTTCATCGGCGGACAGCCGGCGTGGCGAACGATGATCGACATCCACACCTGCGCAATCCCGATCGCGCCTCCGTTTCCGGCGCCTCACGGCCCCGAGATCTGCTATCTCGGCAGCACGACCGTGCTGGTGAACTTTCAGATGGCCTGCCGGATGCTGGACATCCTGCAGGGCCTCGGGCCGCCGAATCCGTTCATGATCGGCATGGTCACCGTCGAAATCGGCGACGTCGGCTTCGGGCTTGCGAGCCCGGCGAGCATCAACGCGTTTGCGACGGCGATGCGCGCGATCTCCAAGAACTGGGGTGCGATGAACGCGGCGCAGCGGCTCGCCGCGATGCAGGCGGCGCTGAATGCCTCGCTGCCGCCCGGAATGCCGGCGTTGACGCTAACGTCGAACGCGCTGCCCGCGACGACCTGGGGACAGCTCGATTTCGCGACGTGGAGCGTGCAGATCAACCAGTCTCTGCTTTCGGGCGGTGCGCTGACCGAGGATCAGTTCGCCAGTCTCACGATGACGGTCTATCACGAGACACGGCATGGCGAGCAATGGTGGAATGCCGCGCAGCACCAGGCGGCGAACGGCACGCCGGCGAACACTATCGCGAGCAACATGGGCATCCCGCAAAGTGTCGGCACGGCAGCCGCCGCGAACCCGGCGCCGAGAGGGACGAGCCAGGGCGCGATGGGCGAGGCGGTCCAGGAGAGCGTCTACGGCAGCCGCTCCGGATATCGGAACGACGTGCTGAACGATGCGACCAATCATTACGATCAATATCGTGCGCTGCCCGAGGAGGAGGACGCCTGGCGCCAGGGTGACGCCGCCGAGCAGGCCTTCCGGAACACGCCCTGAATCTGCGCCGCCATGACGCTCGCGATCCTGCTCCTGCCCATTGTCGAAGCGTTCTCCGATCCCGGTTTCGACGCTGCGGCGGCGGAGGCGATGCTCGGCAATGCCGTGCACAAGAGCGCGACGCGCTGGCAGATCGCCCCGCGCAGCCCCGATGTCGCGCAAATCGAGCTCGACTTCGAAGACCTTCCCGCCGGGCCGCACCTGCTGACGACGATTCGTGTCGTGTTGCGCAAGCCCGCTGACGCATCGCTCGATTCGCTGCGCAGCCAATTCGGGGCGACCGGCCGCTGGCTTCCCGCGACCGGGCCGGAGCGCCCGCAACTCCTCGCGTTCGACTATGCCAAAGGCAGTCTTCCCGTAACGGTCATGCTGAACGCCGAATACCCGCGCGACGATGCGAAGCTCGTCATCGGCTCGGCGCTCATGCGCAGGTTCTACCCGGATCGTCCGCGCTCGCGCTGAATCGCCTTTGCGTCACGCCGGCATGCGCGACGCTTCACGGGTCCATCTCGATGGCGCCGATGTCGACGCTCACGCGCTCCGAGCCGGGTTTCGACGGGTCCGCTTCGATCGCATCTTCGGGCTTCGTCGGATCCGATCCGCTACCGGTACCGGCGGCGCCGCCGCTGTTGATGAGCACGATGGTTCCCTGAATGGCGACACCCGCCGGCCCGATGTCGATGAAGCCGCCGGGTCCCTTGAGCGTCAGTTGCACGCCGGCCTCGATGACGACGTTGAGACCCGCCTTCAGATGGATCTCCATGCCGGCGTCGACGGCGTGCTTCATCGAGACCTTCTCGAGTTGGCTCACGCCAACGGTGAGTGACGACGTGCCGTCGACCTGATCGTTGCGGTCGCCCTTGACGTGCTGGTCGCGCTGCTCGCCCACCGTCTCACGCATCGACTTCTCGATCGACACGTCGTACTGGCCGCCGTCGATCTTGCCCTTGCCGATCAATAGCTGGATGTTGCCGTCGACGTGCTCGATGTGGTCGCGATGGATCGACACGTAGCGGGTGCCGCCAACGATCCGCGTTTCGTTCGCCTCGACTACCGTGGTGAGCTGACGCTGAGCATGGACGTGGATTTCCTCGGCGTTCTTCTTGTCCTCGAAGCGCAGCATGTTCGCGTGCGCGGGCGTTCCCTTCTGCGTCGAGCGCGTCAATATTCCCGACCGCGTCTTGTGCGCGGGGAGCGGCCAGGGCGGCATCTCGTCCGCGTTGTAAACGCGGCCGGTGATGATCGGATAGTCGGGGTCGCCATCGATGAAGTCGACGATCACTTCCTGCCCGATGCGCGGAATGTGAATCACTCCGTAGTTGCTGCCGGCCCACGCGTTCGAAACGCGGATCCAGCACGAGCTGTTCTCGTCGTGCTTCCCCTCGCGATCCCAGCGGAACTGGACCTTCACGCGGCCGTAGCCATCCTCGTCGGTGTAGATCTCCTCGTTCCTGGGACCGACGACCACCGCGGTCTGCGGGCCGCTCGTCAATGGTTTGGGGGTGATGCGCGGCGGGCGGAACTGCAGCGAATAGTCCTGGCAGCTCATCGTCGTCTCGTAAACGGTGCCCAGCTCGCCCTGCGTCGTGTAAGGCGCCTCCTTCCAGTAGTAGTCCGCGGCGAGGATCAGATATTCGCGGTTCTGGTCTCCGCGCGGACAGCGATAAAGATTGAAGTGATATCCGGGCGCGATGCCTCGTACGTTGGTGTATCCGGTGAGGATCTCGTGCGGTGCCTGCAGCTCCTCGAGCCTCACCTTGGCGTAGCGCTCGCCATCCGGCGCAGGCTCCACGTAGCCGCCGGGATAGTCGTAGAACTTGTAGCGATCGTTCGCGTGCCCGAGCGGGTGCTGCTTGCGCTGCTCGAGCTTCGCGCGCGGCTTGCGAAAGTCGTAGTCGTCGGTCGTGTAGCCGCCCGGGTCAACCTCCTTCGTTACGACCCAACGGTGGACGTGCTCCTCGTCCGCGATGACCGCCGCATCGGGCGCGTAGAACGGAATCCTCTCGTACTCGGGCAGCGGCTTGTGCGCACCTGGCGAATCGGCGAGCACGAGCGTGTGCTTGCCGTTCTCGTGCTCGAAGTAGTAGTAGATGCCTTCGTGCTCCATCATCCGGCTCACGAAGTTGAAGTCCGTTTCCTGGTACTGCACGCAGAAATCCCACTCCCGGTAGGTGTCGCTCGTCCGGTTCAGCAGGCCCCACGACGACACGTCGGCATACTTGAAGAACACGTCCTCGATGATGTCGATTGCCGTGCGCTTCTGGAAAATCCTGCAGTCGGCCGCGCGGGTCATGTACCAGGTCCACGGTCGAAGGATCGCCTCGTAGCGGTAATAACGGCCGAACCGCGAGACGTAGGCGAAGCGCGCGACCTCTCCATTCAGATAGCGCCGCCCATGCGGCTCGGTCTCGACCTCGATCGTCACGTTCTTGCCGAGCAGCTGCTCCGCCGTGATGTCCTGAGACGGACTCAGCAGCTCGAGCCGAAACTCGAAGAGCCGCGAAAGCTCCTCGCGCCCGGTGAGCGACTCGAACAGCAGCATGTCCGGGCCGAGCGGCGTATGCGCGGTGAATACGCGGGGCATCGCGACTCCCTTGGTCGGTACCTGGTCAGTCGCCGAAGTCGTATGCGAAGTCGCTGGCATCGACGCGCAGCTTCACCTGCGACAGCGGCCGGCCCTCGGAGAGCCGCTGCAGGTATTCCTGGCTGATGCGCGGCAGTACGGTATTAGTGAGAATCGCGTCGATCATCCGTCCTCCCGATTCCAGCTCGGTGCAGCGCCCGATGATGAGCTTCACGGCTGCGTCGTCGTACTCGAACGGAATCCGGTGGTTCTCGGCGATCCGCTTGCGGATGCGCGCGAGCTGGAGCCGCACGATATTGCCGAGCATCTCGTCGGACAGCGGGTAATACGGGATGACGACGAGTCGCCCAAGCAGCGCCGCCGGGAACACCTTGAGCAGCGGCTCGCGGAGCGCCTTCGCAATCGCGTCGGGCGCAGGCGTAAGCTCGGGATCGCGGCACATGCCCGCGATCAGATCGGAGCCGACGTTCGACGTGAGCAGGATGATCGTGTTCTTGAAATCGATGTAGCGACCTTCGCCATCCTCCATCCAGCCTTTGTCGAACACCTGGAAGAAGATCTCGTGCACGTCCGGATGTGCCTTCTCGACCTCGTCGAGCAGCACGACGCTGTAGGGCCGGCGGCGCACGGCTTCGGTGAGCACGCCCCCCTCGCCGTAGCCAACGTATCCGGGGGGCGCACCCTTGAGGGTCGACACCGTGTGCGCTTCCTGGAACTCGCTCATGTTGATCGCGATGACGTTCTGCTCGCCGCCGTAGAGCGATTCGGCGAGCGCGAGCGCCGTTTCCGTCTTGCCGACACCGGAAGGTCCGCACAGGAGGAAGACGCCGATCGGCTTGTTCGGATTGTCGAGCTTCGCGCGCGATGTCTGGATGCGGCGCGCGATCGTGTCGAGACCGTGGCGCTGGCCGATCACGCGTGCGTTAAGCGTGTCGGCCAGCTTCAGTACCGCCTCGATCTCGTTCTTGACCATCCGCCCGACCGGCACTCCCGTCCAGTCGGCCACGACCGAGGCGATCGCCTGTTCGTCGACCGACGGAAGGATCAGCGGTCGCTCGCCCTGCAGCGCGCGCAGCGTGCACTGCTTCTCCGCGAGGCGCGCAAGGAGATCCTCGCGGCTCGGCGCCGACGTCCCCGAAATCGCGACTGCATCCGAAGCGGCATTACCCCCGGCCGGCAACTGCGGTGGCGGCGCCGCATCAGTGGTTGCAAGCGCGGGCGCGGCCGCGCGCTCGATCGCCTGACTCGCCTGCTCGCTCGCGTTGCCGTTGGCTTCCACCGCAGCCGTCGACGAATCGCCGACGATGCCCGCACCCCGGGCGCGTAGCCGCGCGCGCAACGCCAGAATATCGTCGACCAGCGCCTTCTCGGCCTTCCAGCGCTCCTCGAGCGGCACCAGGCGCTCGCGCTCCACTGCGAGGCGCCGCGTAACGTCGCTCTTGCGTTCGGCGACAGGCTCGCCGATCGTCTCCTCGCGCTCGACGATGCGAAGCTCGGTCTCGAGCATCTCGATGCGCCGCAGCGCATCCTCGACTTCCGGCGGCGTCGCATGCTGGCTGACGGCGACGCGCGCGCACGCAGTGTCGACGAGGCTCACCGCCTTGTCGGGCAGCTGCCGTGCGGGAATGTAGCGGTGCGAAAGCCTGACCGCCGCGTCGAGCGCCGAATCGAGCAGTTGCACGCGATGGTGCTGCTCGAGCGTGCTCGCGACGCCGCGCAGCATCGCGATCGCGCGCTCTTCCGAAGGCTCGTGCACCTGCACGACCTGGAAGCGGCGCGTCAGCGCCGGGTCTTTCTCGATGTACTTCTTGTACTCGGCCCACGTCGTCGCGCCGATCGTGCGCAGCGTGCCGCGCGCGAGCGCGGGCTTCAGCAGATTGGCGGCATCGCCGGTTCCGGCCGCTCCGCCGGCACCGATCAGCGTATGCACCTCGTCGATGAAGAGAATGATCGGCTTCGCACTCGCCTGCACCTCGTCGATCACCTGGCGCAACCGGTTCTCGAACTCGCCCTTCATGCTCGCTCCGGCCTGCAGCAGGCCGATGTCGAGCGTCAGCAGCGAGACCTCCTTGAGCGACGGCGGAATGTCGCCCTTCACGATGCGCTGCGCGAAACCTTCGACGACGGCGGTCTTGCCGACGCCCGCCTCGCCCGTCAGCAATGGGTTGTTCTGGCGCCGCCGCATGAGAATGTCGACGATCTGGCGGATTTCCTCGTCGCGTCCCGTCACCGGATCGAGCTCGCCGCGGCGGGCGCGCTCGGTAAGGTCGACCGCGTAGCGGCGCAGCGCCTCCTGCTTGCCCATGGCTGCAGCAGGCATCGCGCCGCTCGCCTCGCCCGGCGCTGCTCCGCCCGCCGCACCTTCGGCTCCGGCTTCGGCATCCTCCGGTGACCCCTTCACAATCGACGCCATCTCCGAGCCCAGCACGTCGGCCTCGATCTTCTGGAACTCGCGCGAGATCCCGTACAGCACGTTGCGAAGCGACGACGTCTTCAGCATGCCGAACAGCAGCGTGGCACTACGCACGCGCGTATCGCCGAACATGAGGCTCCCGTAAACCCAGCCGCGCTCGACGGCGTCCTCGATGTGCCCGGACAGGTCGCTGATCGACGTCGCGCCGCGCGGAAGCCGCTCGAGCGCATCCGTGAAATCCTGCGCGAGCCGCGCGGGCGCGAGCTCGAAGCGGCGCACGATGTGGTGCAGATCGCTGTCCTGATTCTGCAGCACCTGGTTCAGCCAGTGCGCGACCTCGACATAGGGATTTCCGCGCAGCTTGCAAACGACGGTCGCGCTCTCGAGCGCCTTGTAGAGCATGGGACCGAGCTTTCCGAACAGCGCAACGCGGCTGATTTCCGCCATGGTCACTCGCCTCAGGGACTCGAAGAAGATGCGCCAAGATGCGGACCGACCGTTCGTGCCCAGCGCTCGCAATCGAGCACGAGATCGTCCGCGTCGGAGCGCCAGTTGCCGGTGGCGAGCCACGTCGTCCATCCGAGGCGGCCATATCGACCGAGCGAAGCGTCGGGGACCGCGCGACGATCGAGCACGAGCCGTGCGTCCCACGCAAGCTCGACGCCGACGTAGTTGCGAACCCAGCCTACGAGTTGCGCGAAGCGTCGGCCCTCCGGCAGGAACTGCTCGTATTCGCGCAACGCGAGTGCGCCGAGCTCGACGCGGAAGCGCGACTGGCCATCCCAGACCGCATTCCCCGCGACCGCGGCTACTCCGAGGCGCGATCCATCGCCGTGCGCTCCCAGCCGCGTCCTCTGGTCAGCCGCGAGCCGGAGCCAATGACAGCAATATTCGACGATGCGAACCGGCACGCTGAAAAAGCCGCGCAGTGCCCCCGCGAGGCCCTCGGCATTCCGCGTCAGGCGTACCAAGTGGCCCGTGTTCGCGAACTTGGCGTGATCCGGAACGGCATCGCGACGCCGCTGCGCGCTCGATCCGATGCCGATCAGGCTCGCGACATACCGCGAGAAGCTGTCGTCGCCGGGACGGTCGAGGCTCGCCGTCGATTGCGCCTGTGCCCACGCCCGGTAGAACAGCAATATCAGCCGCTGATGGAAGATGTCGGCGAAGCACGCGAGCGTCGGATCGTCATGATTGCGCAGGCGATCGCGAACGAAGTCGGTCAGGTGGTTCGGCAGCGGCCCGTTCGGGCCGAAGAGACCGAAGCTGTGAATGACGATCTTCGGTGGAACACCGGATCGTGCCCGACCGAGCCCGGCTATGGTCGCCGGCGCGAATGCGAGCGACGGTTCCTGCCCGACGCGCACCGGCTCGTCGTTCGGACGCGCGGCACGCCCGAGCGACGGCAGTTCCGGGTGCGCCGCGTCGATGCGTCGCAGGGCGTGAAAGAGATCGAAGCGAAACGGCGCGTCACCGAGCACCCGCCAGAACGAGTGCAGGCGCTCGACCGGACGCGAATCGTCCGCTTCGCGTTCGGCGGGGATCGGGTCGGCGACGTCGGTCATCGCGCTGCGTCAGGCGATCGGCCTGCAGCCGATGCGCGGCGCAAACGCGGCGATCCGCCCGCGCTGCAGCGTGCTCAGGACCGTTTGCGTGTACGTGTTGATCGCGACGTGGCGAGCGAAGAACCTCTCGAGGACACGTGCGAACACGAATGGACTGGATCCCGCAAACGCCGTCTCGTCGACGGTGAGGGCAATCTCCACGCCGCGGCCGAAGACGAGCGGACCGGACTGCGGGAGGCGGCGCGTGACGGGTGCGAGCGTTACACGCGCGACGCCGTCGACGTGGCTGCGTACGTCGTTCTCCGACAGTGCCGCATAAAGGCTCAGGAGCTCGCGCAGCGCGGCCGCACCCTGCTCCTCGCCCAAGTCGGTGAGCGCGAGGTAATTGAGCGACAGATGGCTGATGAGACGCCACGTGACGTCGCGCTCGGCGATGGCCGGCGCGGGACGGGATGGCCCACGCACGATTCGGATCCCGTCGACCGGTGCGGAAGCCGTGAGGTGGAAATCGGTGTCGCCGCCGACGGGCATCAGCAATGGCAGATCCCTGTTCGTGCAGAGCGTCTCGACCGAAAGCTGCGCAAGCTTCTCGGCAAACGGGCTTTCGTGCTGGTCGACGATCGACAGGTAAACCTCGCTGCCGATGTACCCGGTGCGCGGTCCGTTTCGGCGTACCGAGTCGGAGGCTACCCGGGGCTCCCGCCGCACCGAATAGTAGGCGCCGTATTCGCCTTCGTCGTCACCCAACGTCTGGTAGAACGGCTTGAAGACGCGCTCCTCGGTGACCCCGGCCGCAACGTGGCCCGCAACGCGCTGCACCGAATGCACTTCGTAATCGAGCGGCGCCGTGCGATCGGGCACGAGGTGATATTCGAAGCGCTGCCCGGTCACCGGAACGCGATCGGCGCGCTTGGGAAACAGATTGACGGCCGGCGTGCAGAACAGCGCGAGATGACTTTCGTCAACGACGCGCTCGAGATCGGTCGCGGCGACGTCGAACAACAGGCTGATCGTGATCTCTCCGGCGGTTTCGCCGACGAACGACCGCGCCAGGTCGGCCACGGAAAAGAAGAGATAGCGCACCGGAAACGCGAAATATTCGTGGAGCAGCCGATATCCGGCAAACGCATTGTTCGCGCATGGGAACATCGACCGTGCGTCGTCGAACGCGTCGGTGCTCAAGGCGCCCTCCGCGAGCCGGCGAACGTTCGTGCCGGCGTTCTGTCCTGCGGTGGTCACCACTCCCATGCAGCGCGCGAAGAGCAGCTCGTAGAGGCGCGTGGCCGTCTCGTCGGCACCCGAGAGGAAGAACGACAAGGTGTCGAGGGACAGCCGCGACAGCGGCATGCCCTCCGGCGTCTTCAGGGTGATCCGCAGCGCCGACTTGACCGTTCCTTCGGGAAGGAGCTTCGCAAGCGGGAGATCGGGCGGCGGACCCGAGAATCGTACGGTGGAAAGCGTGAGCGGCCACAGCGTCACATCCTGCGTCGTGCGGAACTCGCAGATCGCATCCTCGCTGCGGATCGGCTCGCTTCGCAGCACGCTGTTTCGCGGCAGCGTGAATCCCGACACGAGATTGCCTTCGAACAGGCGCGGCTCGAGGCGCACGATTGCGACCGAGGGCGTCGGCGCGAGGTAGTTCGGATACGCGATCTCGAGCAGGCGCTGCGAGAAGCGCGGAAACTCCGCATCCATCTTGAGCTGCACGCGCGCGGTCAGGAAGCTCACGCCCTCGAGGAGGCGTTCGACGTAGGGATCGGCGATGTCGATCCCCGTCATGTTGAGCCGCGCGGCGACCTTCGGAAACTGCGCGGCAAACTCTCCCGCCATCTGCCGGAAGTAACCGAGCTCGCGGTTGTAGTAGTCGAGCAGCCGCGGATCCATCGTCAGCCGCCCTGGCTCTGGTCCTGCAGCACCACCTGGCCCGTCTCGAGGTCGATGTCGGAGCGCAGCAGGACTTCGAGCGGATAGGGCATCGACCACAACTCGCCGCGAATCGTGACCGATAGAACGTTGTGCTGGTCGAGCGCATTGCTGCCGGACGTCACCTGGACCTGGATCGAGTTGGGCAGGATGCGCGGCTCGAACTCGACGATGCCCCGGCGTATCGCGCCCTCGAGCTCCGAGCGATCGACGTTGGATGCGAGGCGTCCGGCGAGCGAAGGCAAGCCGAAGTTGATGACCGAGCGCGCCGCGTCGGAATAGGCCGAGAAATCGATCGAGGCCTCGAGGTTCGTCGCATTGAGAAGCCACTGCAGGTCGCGGAGAACGCCATCGCGATAGGCCTTTCGCGACAGCACGCGCGCCTGAAGCGGCTCCTTCCTGTGATCGGGCTCGAGATCGGTCAGTCGATCGAGCAGTACGGGCCACAGCCGGTCGGATACGGCGCCGCTCGGCGCCCCTTCTTCCCGCTTCTCGGGATCGGATCCTTCGACCGCCATCCGCAACCCTACGACGAGCCGGCGTCGATGCGGACGTCGCGCACGTCGAGCAACGCATATTCGGCCGCCTCGGTTGCGAACATTCGCTGCCCGAGCCCGGTGTAAGCGTCCCCGCCCACGTCCACCCACTCGGTTCGCCGCCCGAGCTTGACGTCGTCGACGTCTGCCGCCTCCGTGCCCGCGTAGCGCGCCGGTATCAGCGCAACGTGCTCACCGCCATTGGTCAGCGTCAGGTGCGCCGACGCCCATACGAGGTCGCGCAGATCGGAGGGCGGATCGATCCTGAGGGCGCGCACGCGAGCGAACGGGATCCAGTAGTATTGGCCGTTCACGATCGCCTCGCAGGTCGGACCGAGCCGCGAATCGGCATCGGCGATCCATTCGAAGTCGACGCCGTCGATCGATCCTGGCGTCGTGGGTGCCGCGTCGAAAGCAGACTCGCGCAACTCGCGCGCACCGGCGGCATCGCCGGCGGCGAGACGTTGCAGCGCCTGGACCAGCAGCCCCATCCATTCGAAAGGCTCGCCGAGGAACTGCGGCGCGCGCTTGCCGGCGAACACATCGGCGCGCAGCAGCTCGCAGCGAATCGCCTCGCGATAGGTCTGCGCCATCGGCAGCGCTTTCGCCGACAGCTGCGCGCAAACCTGCAGCTGCTCCAACGCACGCTTCCACTGTCCCAGCAGCAGCAGCAGCTGGAACAGGTAAGTGCGGAGGTTGGGGTCTGCCGGCGCGGCGCGCACCTCCTTCTGCACGCGAGCGAGTTCGTCGGACAGCGATCCGTCGAGTCGTTGCGCGAACCTTCCCTTCGCATCCATCGTTATCGATGTCGCGGATGACGATGCCGGCAGTCGGTCGCGCGGAGCGAAGGATGCCGCTCCGCGCAGAAGTCACGCCGCTTCGCGGTGCCCTGCGGCAACCCGGCGGACGCGGCGAGAGCGACTCGACGTGCTACTGGCTCGCCTTGATGTCCCACTGCTTGTCGACCGAGCCGCCACCGCCACCCTTCTCCGTCTGCGGGACGTACGACGTCTTGAGCTTGCTTCCCTGGAACGAGTACGACGCGATGACGTCGGCCCCCTGGGAGCCCTGGAGGCTCACGTTCGTCACGAGCACCTCGTTCAACTCGACCTTCAGGTAGGTGAGCGGGGAGCCACCCGCTTTCACCGCGTGGCATTCGATCTTGGAGAGGTGATCGCCCTTCGCGCACTTGTCGAGCAGCGTCGGGTACGCCTTGTCGATCTTCACCGTCGCCTGCAAATCGTGGAACGTCGCCTTCCCGGCGCCACCGCCGCCACCGCGATCCAGCGCGTGCGGCTGCGTCGCACCCCAGCTGAAGGACTCCACATCGATCCAGTCCTTGTGCTGCGAATCCTTCGACTCGCCGTCCACGCCGTCGACCTTCAAATACAGTGCTATTGCCATGCTTCGACTCCCTTTCGAGATTGCGAGGGCGGCACGACTTCGCGACGCGCTTGCGCCGAGCCGCTCTTCGACCGGCTACTGCAAAGAATGGAAGCGGGTCGTTAGCTCGCGGCCTGCTTCTCGCCCTTGACCGATGGCAGCTTCGAAACCAGTCGCAGGGATACGGTCAATCCCTCGAGCTGATAGTGCGGCCGCAGGAACATCTTCGAAGTGTAGTAGCCCGGATTGCCCTCCACTTCCTCGACAACCACCTCGGCGGCGGCAAGGGGTTTCATCGCCTTGATGTCCTGCGAAGAGTTTTTCGGATCCCCGTCGACGTAATTCACGATCCAGTCGTTCAGGTAGCGCTCCATGTCGGCGCGCTCGCGGAACGTGCCGATCTTGTCGCGCACGATGCACTTCAGGTAATGCGCGAAGCGATTGCAGGCGAACAGGTACGGCAGGCGCGCCGACAGGTTCGCATTCGCCGTTGCGTCGGGGTCGTAGTATTCGGACGGCTTTTGCAGCGACTGCGCGCCGATGAACGCCGCGTTGTCGGTGTTCTTGCGATGCAGTAGCGGCATGAACCCGTTCTTCGCAAGCTCCGCCTCGCGCCGGTCGCCGATGGCGATCTCGGTCGGGCACTTCATGTCCGTGCCACCATCGTCGGTCGGGAACGTATGCACGGGCAAGTCCTCGACGACACCCCCGCCCTCGACGCCGCGGATCGACGTGCACCAGCCGAAATACTTGAACGAGCGGTTGATGTTCACCGCCATCGCGTAGGCGGAGTTCGCCCACGTGAAGCGCGAGTGGTTCGCGCCGTCGGTGTCTTCCTCGAACTCGAACTCGTCGACCGGATTGGTTCTTGCGCCGTAGGGCTGGCGGGCGAGGAAGCGCGGCATCGCGAGGCCGATGTAGCGCGCGTCGTCCGATTCGCGCAGGCTTCGCCATGGCGCGTACTCGGTGTTCGTGAAGATCTTCGTCAGGTCGCGCGGGTTCGCGAGCTCCTGCCACGAGTCCATCTGCATCACCGACGGAGCCGCGGCGGCGATGAACGGGCAATGGCTCGCCGACGCGATCTTCGCCATCTCGCCCAGCATCTCCACGTCGGGCGGGCTATGGTCGAAATAGTAATCGCCGACCAGGCATCCGTACGGCGTGCCGCCGAGCACGTCGTACTCGGCCTCGTACACCTTCTTGAACATCGGGCTCTGGTCCCACCCGACCCCCTTGTAGCGTCGCAGCGTCCGGTGCAGCTCCTTCTTCGAGATGTTCATCACCCGGATCTTGAGCATCTCGTCGGTCTCGGTGTTGTTGACGAGATACGAGAGGCCGCGCCACGCGCTTTCGAGCTGCTGGTACTCCGGATGATGGATGATCAGGTTGATCTGCTCGGACAGCTTGCGGTCGATCTCGGCGATGATCGCCTGCACGGTCTTGTACGCGTCGGGCGATATGCTCACGCTCGACGCGAGCGCCTGCTCGGCGAGCGTGCGCACCGCCGTTTCGACGGCCTCCCGCGCCTGGTCCGTCTTCGGCTTGAACTCCTTCTGGAGCAGCGTCGAAAGATCGCTGGTCTCGAGCGCCTGCGCTTGACCTTCGGTTCGTCCCTGTGTGGTCACTGCCATGATCGATGCTCCGATGAGATCAGGATGAAGACTTCGGCGCTGCGCCGCCTGCCGGATTCGCACCCGGTGCATTCGGAACCGCGGCGAGCGTCTTGAGCAGGGTCGGATCCTGCAGCACTTTTCCAATCAGCTCCTCGGCGCCGGTCTTCCCATCCATGTACGTGAGAAGGTTCGCGAGCTGCGTCCGCGCCTCGAGCAGCTGGTTGAGCGCACCGACCTTCTTCGCGATCGCCGCGGGCGAGAAATCGTCCATGCTCTCGAACGTGATGTCGACGTTCAGGTTGCCCTGGCCGGTCAGCGTATTGGGTACCTGGAATGCCACGCGCGGCTTCATCGCCTTGAGCCGCGCGTCGAAGTTGTCGATGTCGATATCGAGGAACTTGCGGTCGGCGACGTCGGGCAGGGCGTCCGCCGGCTTGCCCGACAGATCGGCCATCACGCCCATCAGGAAGGGCAACTGGATCTTTTTCTCGGACCCGTAGATTTCGACGTCGTATTCGATCTGCACGCGGGGCGCACGGTTGCGCGCGATGAACTTCTGCCCACTCTTTCCCTTCGCGACCATCGATCTCTCCTTCCTCGCTGTGACCGCCGGCACGGAAGCCGGTGGCCGATGTAGCCTGTGCTGCGTTACGCCTCTCCCGACTTGATCCCCGCGATAGCCTCGATCTGCGCGACGCTGTCCGGCGCCATGTCGCGCATGATATCCATAAAGCCGGAGCCGATGAGCCGCTGCGCACGCCGGATCAACAGCGGCGCCGGGTTCGACGGCTCGCTTCGCATGAGAAACTCGCAGACCGCATCGAGGGCGCGAAGGGCATCCTGCCGGGTCTGCAGCAAGCCGAGGCTTGCGCTGCCCACACTGGCATCGCCGGCGGCGGCGCTTTCGGGAGGTGCGTCGCCGCCGTGCTGCGGCGACACAACGAGCCGGCCGAGCGTCTCCAGTAGCGTGCGCGCCGTCTGCAGGTCCGGGGCATCGACCGATCCCATCCGTTCGACGGCGAGGAGCTGGATTGCCCGGCAATGCTCGAGTGCCTGGGGAACGGCGGCAAGACCGATCGCATCGTTGCGTTCGACCGCGGTCCTGACCGCTTGCATCAGCTGCGCCTCCGTCATTCCGGATGCAGCCGGATCGCGCTTGAGAATCCCCTCCGCCGTACGCACGCTGATCGCGCCCACCGGCGTCGAAATGAGGCTCGCTGCGCGCAGGTCGCGCAAAAGCCCGGCTTCGTCGGCGAAACCGGACAATGCGTTGGCACGCATGACCGGATCGGCCTCGCCGTCGAACGTGAGCCTCGGGTGGGCTTCATCCCAGTGGGCCTCGAGGAGGCGTCTCGCAAGCTCGATTCCCCGGGTGAACCCGGGAAGCCCGTCGATTCTCGTCAGGGCACGCGTCAGCAGCAGCGCCGCACGCAGGTCCTTCGTCCTGCGCAGCAATTCGCCCGACCGCTCGAGCACGACCTTCCAGTCCGGGTCCTCGGCCGGAATGATCGTGTCGCCGTACTGCTGCTCCGGCTTGCCGGCAGCCGCATTCATCAACGACATGAACGACTCGTCGTACTCGAGGTTCGGGCCGCAGGGCGGCTCGACGTCGGTATCGCGAAGCCATTCGTCGAGGTTCATCGCATCCATGCCGCGCCTACTGACATCCGATGTGGCGGGTCGATACTCTAGCCCTTCACAATCGTCGCGTCACCACCCCGGCCAAGCCGACTATTCCCGAAACCGCAGCGGAACCTCGGTGGAGCCAGCAGCCGTCACGTCGACCTCCTTCTGAATCACCGGCGGGGTTTCCTGGTCGTTGCGGGCCTCGATCCGATGCTTTCCCGGCGAAAGCTGGACCTCGCGCGATGGCGGACTGGGTCCTATCAACGCGCCGTCGATATAGACGTATCCGAACGGCTGCACGCGAATACGGACCGTTCCCTTGGAAGCGGCGGAAGCGGGAGCGTTGTTCGCGGCCGCGGGGATTGCCGCTCGCTGTGCCGATGCCGCGGGGTCCGCCGTTGATGGCGCCGGCGCGGACTTCGCGACCGTCGTCGATGACGCGCCGACTCCGGGCGGCGCGGGCTCCGCTTCGCGCGCATTTTCGCGCGACTCCCGCATGAGCTGCTGAATGCGAACCGCGGCGTCCTGTGCATGCGGCGACTGCGGGAACCGACGGCGAAACGAGGTCAGGTCGTCGATGCTGTTCGTATTCCGAATGGCCGCCCATCGCCGCTCGTCGTCCGGCACAGGAGGCGGGCTCGAGCGCGAAGGCGACGGCGCTTCCTGCGTCTTCGCCGGCGCAGCGCTGCGATCGTTCAGTGGCGCCTCGCGAGCGTCGGGCGTTCCCGGTGATCGCGAGCGCGCCGGCGTCGACATGGACGATGGCTCGGAAGCGGGCGATGCGGCGGCCAGCGGCGGCGATGGCTTCGATTGCGCCGCCATGCGCGTTTCCGCCGGCGTCGTCGCCTGCGTCGTAGACGACGCTGGGGGCGTCGCCGATTGCGGCGCCTGCGCCGTATCCCGAGGAGACGCCGCGCCATCCGTTTTGGCAACGACGGGCACCTCGGTGAACGGGCGTGCAACGAGCAGCCACGTGACGACCGCGACAACCGCGACGGCGCCGACGATCAGCGCCAAACGTGCCGTCTGCGGTCTCGATGCGGAGAGGCGGGCTCCCTCGTCGGGCGCTGGCAGCGTGGCCGGCAGCGGCGTGAGCGCGTCTCCGGACCCGGACCCCGCGATCCCCTCTGAGGTCGCCGGCGTTGCGTCCTCGGGTTGCCGCCGCGTTCGTTGGAGCCCGGGCACGACGATCGTGCGGTCGGACTCTGCAGCAACATCGCCGCCCGCGCCGCCGTGAGCGGCAGCGACGTCAGGAGTCTTGTGCGGCGGCGCTTGCTCGTCGCGCTCACCCGTTTTGTGCGATACATCGGCCGGGAGTCCAGCTCGGTGCGTGCGCGCGATCGACCGCTCGTCGACGCCGAGCATCTTGCGCCAGGCGGTGACCGATTGGGGACGCGCTTCCGGCCGCACGGCGAGGCCGCGATCGATGCCCGACAGGAATGCAGGATCGAAGCCGCCCAGGTTCCGTGCAGCGAGAGGCTCGAGCGGATCCTTGATGACGCGCGCGACCGCCGTCGGCGGTGGCTTGCCGATGATCGCCCAGTAGAGCACCGCCGAAAGCGCATACAGGTCGGTCCAGGGACCCTGCTTGAGGTCAGTCTCCTCCGCGTATTGCTCGATCGGCGCATAGCCCGGCTTCAGGATGACCGTGAACGCCTGCGTCATGTCGCCGATGGTTCGACGCGCGGCGCCGAAATCGAGAAGCACGGGTTCCCCGTTGTCGAGGATCTGGATGTTGTCGGGTGCGATGTCGCGATGAAAGCAGCGATGATCGTGCAGCAGCGTGAGCGCGTCGAGCAGCGGCACGAGCAACCGCTTGAGCCACGCTTCATTCGCCTGCTCCGGATGCTCGCGCAGGATGTCCTTGAGCGTGCGTCCCTCGTAGTACGGCATCGCCATGTACGCGGTGCCGTTGGCTTCCCAGAAGCGGTAGACCTTGACGAGCGCAGGATGATCGAACTGTGCGAGCAGACGCGCTTCGTTGATGAAGCTGCGCAGGCCCGCCTCGAACGTCTGCTGATGCTGGGCGGACCGCACCGCCACCGTCTGATCGCCGCGTCGGCTCGCGAGCTGGCTCGGGATGTACTCCTTGAGCGCAATCGATCGGTGCAGTATGTGGTCGAACGCCAGATAGACGATGCTGAAGCCGCCTTCGCCGACCACGCGGGTGATCTCGAATTCGTTGATGCGCGTCGCGATCGGCAACGCGTTGCTCGCGAGCACCGGCACGGTGCCGGACTTGGCGTTCGCGCCGGGTGTGGTCACCTGGCCTGGCATGTCTCGCCGAAAAGCGTTGCGAAAAGGTTCGCGTCGAGAGGACCCTCGTGGACGAAGCCGGCGCTCGTGCGGCTCGCGCCGGTCCACCAGTAGCTGGTCGTTCCGGACGAGTCGAAGCGATGCGCGAGGTCGAGCCATGGAAACGCGGTCTGCGCGTTCAGCGGCACCGTGGCCAGATCGGCGCTTTCGATCGCGAGATCGTCGAGCATGCTGGCGATGTCCTCGCTCTCGTGCCGCGAATCCGCGCTTACGATACGCGAAGCGATCGCGTCCAGCTGCCGGTCGAAATCGTCGCCGCGCAACGTGCGAAGCGACTGCTCGACAAGGCCCGACAGGTCCTCGGCGGCTTGCGGCAGCGAGGCCATCCATCCATCCGGGTCCTCGGGGAGCGGCGCGACGACGCAAAAGGGGAAGCTGCGGCCGACGCGGTCGCGGCTTGCCGCGACGACCGCGAGGCACGGAACCGCGGCGATCATCTGCGACGGCAGCAGCGCCCGCCACACGGGCGCCTTCGCATAGTGCATTTGCCACGTGTCCGGCATGCGCTCGCGCAGCGCGGTCATACCCGACTGGAACCAGCGATCGAGCTCCGCAATGACCGGTCGCGCCAAGCGGCGCGAGACGAAGTCGCCGGCCGCCGGACTCTTGCCGTACCAGCCGACCGCGACCGCGTGATGGTTGGCGTCGTTCATGACTTGGGCGGGCAACGGAACTGCTCGAGCGCCGGCAGCTGCAGCGGGTTTTCAACGCTTTGCGCGACGACGTCGAATTCGGCGGGATGGCCGCCGACCGTGAACGTCGCGCGCATCGCCTCCGGACGATCGGTCGCAGACAAGCGCGCGTGACGGAACAGACGATGCAACGCCCATGTTCCGCTCGCCTCGATCGCACCTCCGGAATCCGGCACCGCGGAAAGGCGTACCGAATGCGCGCCGGTCGACGCAGGCCAGCGAATCGTTCGCGGGCCCGGAGACGCTGTCGAAAAATTCAGCGTTTGACCGTCGACTGCGAGCACGACCTCCTTGATCGAGGGATCGAGCGTGCGCAGGCGAAGGTCGATCTGGAACGATGCTTCGCCACTTCCGTTCGCGAAGAACGCATCCCGAATCTGCGCGGCCTGCATGAATGCGGCGAGGCCCGGAATCGACGTGACCCCACTGCCCTCGCGCAGCTTCCACGGCCGCGTCGACATGTTGACCTTGTCCGCGAGATTCTTCTGGAAGTATTCGTCGAAGATGCCGTTCGGCCGGAAGAGCGCCGCGAAGTCGGCGGCGCCGACGTCGGTCGACGAATCGCGGAAGAATGGATAGCGGCCGTCGACCCGGCGATGACACGCATCGCCGACCGCACCGCCGATGCTCGCGGCAATCGTGCTCTTCGCAATCTCGACAGCCTGTCCCGACCCCGCGCCGGCGAGCGTGAGCAGCATGCGCCGGATCGGCTCGGGATCCGTCGAGGTCTGCGCGCGCACGATCGTCTCGCGATCCGGTGGTGTCAGGTTCCCGTCGCGCGCGCTTTGCAGGCGCACGAAGTAGTCGGACAGCGCGCGGAACGTCGCAAGGGTGTCGTCGATAGGCGGCTTCCCCTGCGCGGGTTGTGCGACGAGCCTGCGCAGGTCGGCGAATTGCGCATCGACGATCTGCTCCGGCTTGTCGGCACGCGGTGTGCTGCCGGTGGCAGCGTTCAGATCGATCGACGTTCGGCTGCGCGCGATCTCCTTGCCCTTGTTGACGATCGCGCCCGCGGCGCTCTGCACGATCGAATCGCCGCCCGTCTTGTCGGGCGAAAGCGTCGTCTCGCGGACGATCGCGCGGATCAGAACGGGCAGTGGCGAATCGGGACCCGCGAGGATCCGTGTGACGCGAATGCTGTCGGCGAGCGTGGGCGTCGGACGCAGCTCGATGTCGTCGACGAACCTCTTCCATTCGGCGACGTAGTCGTACATGTAGAGGTCGCGGACCTCGCGGGCGAGGCGCGCGTCGAAGCGGTCGCGCAACGCGCTCGTCCGTTGCGCAATGCCGGCCCCCGCGGCGCTTTCTCCAAGGACCCAGGCTTCCTCGCCGCCCATCGACAGCGCGAGCTTGTCAACCTCCTTGCTGAAGCCGTCGTGGTAGCCGTTGAACGTGAACAGTCCCGGCACCCCGCGGAGCTCCGTCTCGCCGCTCGCGCGCCTGAATACCTGCGTGCCCTTGTCGCCCGAATTCTCGGAGAGCTTGAAATCGGGGAAAGCTCGGTTGGCGAGCTCCGCCTTGATCCTCCGGTAGACGCGCTGCGCGGGTGCGACACGGGCGAGATGCTCGCGCGCCTCGCGCACGAGCGCGTCGTCGATGACGTACGGCGACGATACCGGCTGGGCGTCGAGGAGACCGTGCAGATGCCGCGCAATCGCCTCGCGTACGTCCTTGCGGGTGCTCGACGCCACGTCGTATTCGTCGGTCAGGTCGAGCGTCAACGAGGCGACGAGGGCCTTGGCGTCGTAATGGTCGGCGTCGTGGAGCATCAGGTAGTCCTTGAGCCGGCGATAGACGAGCCCGAGGTCGTCGCGATCGACCGCCTCCTGAAGCGACGCCTCGGCATAGCGCGCGACGCGTGGCAGGAAGGCTTCGGTCAGCAACTGTCGATAGGTCGCATCGGCCGCCGCATCGAGCCCGCTTCCCTGGTACAGACCGAAACGCCACGCGAGCGGCGGCGCGTCGACGGCGAATGCCTCCGGATCCGCGACTCGGCGCGTTTCGTCGAGAAGCGGCACGACGGCCGGCGGACGCTCGTCGGGCACCGATTTCGAGGCACTCTCGTGCAACGCCGCAACTCGCGTCGCCACGCGCGCGAGATAGTCCTTGTTGTGACGATAGCTGGTCGTCCAGCCGACCACCAGTACGGCGAGCGTCGCTGCGACCGCGCCATAGCCTGCCACTCGCAGCATGTTGAGCGTACGCTCGCGGCGCCAATCCCGGCCCGCGAGATGCGACTCGGAGAAGATGACGCGCTCGAGCAGGGTTTGCAGGAAGTAGCTCTTGCCGGTCGAGCGCGCAACCGGCGAGTCGACGCGTGCGTCCACCTTGAACTTCCGCTCGAGCGCGCCGAGGACCCGATCGAACGGTGTCCCTTCCTGGGTGCCGCTCGTGAAGTAGATGCCGCGCATGAGCGGCGCGTCCCGAAACTTCGACTGCGTGAAGAGAGGCGCCAGGAACTGCTCGAGCACATCTTGAAGCACCGCGAATTCCTGCGGGAACGCATAGGCGAGCGCGCGGCCCTTGAGGTCTCGTTTCGCGAGAAGGAGATCGGGCACCCCGCTGTAAAGCCTTCGCGTGAGAAGCTCGAATTCGCTGCGAAACGCCGAGGCGAAATCGTGGCCCGCGTCCCCTTCGGCGCGATACGGAAAGGTGAAACCCCAAACCTGCGCGCGCTCGTCGCGCGACAGCGATTCGAAATAATCGGTGAAGCCGCCGATCAGGTCGACCTTCGTGATCAACACGTAGACCGGAAACTGGATCCGCAATCCGCTTCGCAATTCCTCGAGGCGCTGCCTCAGCATCGACACGTGCACGAGGCGCTCGGCCGGCGTCTGCGAGAGCAGATCCGTGACGCTGACCGTCAGCAGCACGCCGTTGATCGGCTGCCGCGGTCGAAACTGCCGCAGCAGCTTGAGAAAGCCATCCCACTCCGCCTTGTCGGCGGCCTCGTTGCTGTCCTGGCTCGTGTAGCGACCTGCCGTGTCGATCAGCACCGCGTCGTTCGTGAACCACCAGTCGCAGTTGCGCGTGCCCCCGACGCCGCGTATCGCAGCCTTGCCGAACTGCTCGGCGAGCGGGAACTGCAGACCGGAATTGACGAGCGCCGTCGTCTTGCCCGATCCGGGCGACCCGACGAAGATGTACCACGGAAGTTGATAGACGTACTGTCCGCCGAATTGCGCGACAGCGCTTGGGGCATTGCCGCGCAGCTTCGCGTTCTTGAGTACGTTAACCGCCGATTCGAAGCGCTTGCGCAGTTCCTCCACCTCTTCCGCGCCTTGCGCGGGCGCGGCGTCCGTCGACGCCTTGGCGATGTGGCTGAGCAGGCGCGCATTGAGGTCCTTCTCCCGCCACCAACGGATCGCTAGCCAGAGCACGTACAGCGCGAACAGGGCGCCGATGAGCGTCCACTGCGCAACGTCCGTGGCGAGCGGCCTCGTCTCGCCGAATGCGACGATCGCGCCGCGCCACCAGATGAGGAAGGCTACGAGCACGAGCCCGACGAACGCCCAGAACGGCCTGCTTCGCAGCAATGCGCCGAGACGCTTCATCGCGGTGAGTTGATCTGCCGCTCGATTTCGGCCGGCGCGAGCTCGAGCGTGATCTCGACCCGTCGGTTCCGCGCACGGCTTGCGGCGTCCGTATTGGGCACGACGGGATCGGCCTCGCCTCGCCCTTCGGCCCGCGTGCGCCCGTTGCGCTTCATGTTCTGCTCGAGCAGGCGCATCACGCTGTCGGCTCGCGCCTGCGACAGGTCGACGTTCGACTGAAAGCGCCGCGTGTTGATGCGCACGTCGTCGGTGTAGCCACGCACGACGACGGCACCGTTCACTTCGTCGAGCGCGGCCGCGACGCGTCGCAGCGTCGGCACGAAACCGGGCTTGATGTCAGGCGATCCCGAATCGAACAGCGTCTCGCCGAGCAGCGTCACCTTGCTGTAGGTCGGCTCGTCGGCGACCTCGACGAGATGCTGATCGATCTCGGGTTGCAGAAACTTGCGAAGGCGCGCGGGTGGTGACGGCGGCGCCTTCAACGGCGCGGGCGGCGGCGGCAGCTTGATCGAATAGATCGATGCGACGACGGGATCGGACCGCACGGCGAGCCGCGCATGGAACCAGTAATAGATGCCTGCGGCGAGCACGAGCGCGAGCAAACCGACGATCCAGAATGGAACGAGGCGAAGGCCGCGACGCCCGGCGTCGGCCGCGCCCTGCCAATGGAGCGCGAGCGGGCGCTCGGTTTCGCCACGCGCGGTACGGATGATGTCGGTCAGGCGCTGACGCAACGTCTCGAGCTGCGAACGGCCGTTGTCGACGATCCGATAGCGCCCCTCGAAACCGAGTCCGAGGCAGGCGTTCATCAGCTCGAGCAGCTCGATGTGCTGCTGCGGATTCTGGGCGAGCCGCGACAACAGCTGGAAGAACTTCTCGCCGCCCCACGCCTCGTTATGGAACGTGACGAGCAGACTGTTCTTGCTCCAGACGCCGGAGCCTCCCCACGGCGTTTGCGCGACCGTCTCGTCGAGCGCCGTGCACAGGCAATAGCGCGCACCGATGATCGTCTCGTTGCGGATACCGGCCTGCTTCGCCCGTGCCTCGAACAGATGCACCTGCGCGATCAGGAACTCGCGCAATGCCGCGGGATCGGGATGCATTGGCGTCGCGCGAAGCTGCGCAATGAGGTTCAGCAGCGGATTGGCGGCGGCCAGAAGTGGCGTGGCGCCGTGTACGAATTCCTCCGCATCCGACACGGCGGCGCGCGGATCGACAGCCGCGAGAATGTCGAGGGCGGCGGGATCGTTGGCCATGGCGATACCCGGCGAACGCTAGCGGCGGATCGCCCAGAATTCGAGCGCCAGCTCGGGAAATTCGCCAGCGATATGCATGCCCATGCCGCCCGAGCGGTCGAGCTGCTTCCAAAGCTCGTGCGTCGTATCGAGCTCGAAGTAGTTGTAGCCTGCATTGTAGGGAAGCTGCCGGGGTGCGACAGGAAGGGGTCGCAGGCCAACGCCGGGCAGGTGCAGATTGACGAGATCGCGCAATTTCTCGACGGGACCGATCTTTACCTGTGCAGGGAAACGTGTCCGCACCACTTCGGGCGGCACCGCCGCCGAAACCGCGAGCACGAACGAGGCGCTGCGTACCAGGTCCGGCGACGGCATGATCGCAACGCGCACCCCGTGGCTGCGGTCCTGCAGCTCGATCGGTATCACGCCCTGCTCCAACACCATCGACAGCGACGTGCGCAGGTCGGCCATCAGCGGTGCGAAGCACTGCGTCAGGTTGTCATGATCGTAGTCGGGATAGTCGCCGGGACGCCGGTTCGGTTTCGTGTGGGTGCAAAGGTCGCCCGCGAGCTGAAGCAGCCCGGCGAACAGACGCTCCGGGTGCAAGGTCTGCATGCTCGTCCAGTGCCGCACGACCGGCTCCCAGCGGTTGACGAGCTCGAGCATCAGGAAGTCGCCGACCTCGGAAATGCCGCCTTTTCCCGGGTGCGCGAGGCGCGCCGCAAGTGCTTCTCCGCGCTGATGGAGAAGTCCGAGGAGCTCGCGCGTGAAATTGCCGAGCACGCCGTGAAGGCCCGAAGCCAGGATGGGCGGAATGAACGCACGATCGAGCACGACCTGGTTGTCCGGCCGTCGTTCGACGATCCGTGCGCACTTGACCCCGATCGAAGCGTCGGTCATGTCGCTCTGCCGAACGAGGCGCAAACGCATCTCGCCGAGCTGTACGATCGCCGGCTCGCCGCCGGTCGAGTTCACGTCCGGCACTTCGCTTTCGATGACGCGAAACCGCGCGAGCGAGCGCGCGTCGTCGGCGAAGGTCACGGCTTCTGCCTGTTGGCGCGCAAGCGGAATCGAAAGGTAAACGAGCTGGTCTTTGTCGGTCGCCGCGATCTCGAGGGGCTCGGGCGCCCCGCCGTGCGCGGGCACGTGAAACGGCGTTCCATCGGGCAGGATTCCCTGCGCGGACGCAATGGCGACGCGCCCCAGCGCCAGCGCGTCATCGTCGAGCCGAAGTTCCCGAAAGCCCCAGAAAAAGGCTTCCATGGGCAAGGCCCGGCTGTGTGCATAGAACTCGAAGAAGCGCTCCTGCTGCTGGAAGTGCTGGGGCCGGAGGAACATCCCCTCGGACCATACGACCTTGCTGCTCCACGCCATGCCCGCACTCCTCGGTCGCCTCACATCGTCGCGCCACCGGCCTGCCGCGTCGGCGCGGCGGGTGGCAGGGTAGGCGCACCGTGCCGTTGGGCGCCACCCGAGCGTAGTGTGCCAAGTCTGCGAGCGTCAGGGAATACGCGATTGCCGGCGCGACCACGCGCACGTCCCTCATCCCATCGCCGGGCCGGCGCCCGAGCCTTCCCGCTCGGCCGGCCGCGGAGTATCGTGCGAAGCGCTGGTCCCCAGCAGGCGCAGGCATTTGCCTGGCGGTTTCCGAGGAGAAGGAGCATGAGCTCCAATACGTTGAGCTATTCCATCGCGACCGAGACGCTGAGCGGGACGATCGGAATCACGACGTTCCTCGTTCGCGCGTGGTCGGGCGGTCGACGCGGCGCGAAGGGTCCGGGCGCGCAAAGCACTCCCCGGAGCTACGACGTATTCCGAAAGGAAGACCACGGCAAAGGCGTCCACGGCGGTCCCATTCCACCGGGAATCTATCTCTGCCGATACGTCGCCAACCACGCAAAGTTTCACGAGTGTATTTTCCTGGCACAGACACTGACATCACTGTTCAGGGTCGACGCGAACGCGACCATACGCTTTTACGGCCGTGACGCGTTTTACATTCACGGCAGAGGACCGCATGGCAGCGACGGATGCATCGTCCCTGAAAACGAGGCGGTGCGATTACAGCTGAACAAGTCGGTGAAAAACTCCCAGGGAACCGTAATGCTGCAGGTCGTCGATCCGGGATTCCCGCTTCCTGCAACCGGCATTCGTGGAAGGGCGGTCGCATAAGGTCCAGGGCGGCATGCCGTCGTCCCTTCTGGCCGTCCACATCGCGGCGCGTGGCCTCCGTTGCCCCGCGGCGTCCCGTAGATCGTCGAACGGCGCGGAAACCGATCGCGCGGGGCTAGACGCGCCTGGCCAACGCTTCGGCGGCACCGATGTAACGAGCAGGGGTCAGCGCCAACAGGCGCTGCACCGCCTCGACCGGCAGCGGAAGCCTTTCAACGAAGGCGCGCATCAGCTCCGGCGTCATGTCGCTCTTGCCGCGCGTCAACGCCTTGAGCTGTTCGTACGGTTCCGGCAAGTTGTAACGTCGCATGACCGTCTGGACCGCTTCCGCGAGCACCTCCCAGTTGGAATCGAGGTCGCGCGCCATTTGATCGCGGTTGGCGTCGAGCTTGCAAAGCCCCTGCAGCAGCGCGGCGTAGCCGATTTGCGCGTGGGCGATCGCGACACCCAGGTTGCGCAGCACCGTCGAGTCCGAGAGGTCGCGTTGCCAGCGCGACACGGGAAGCTTTTCCGCGAAATGGCGCAGCAGCGCGTTGGCGACACCGAGATTGCCTTCGGAATTCTCGAAGTCGATCGGGTTGACCTTGTGGGGCATCGTCGACGAGCCCACCTCGTTTTCTCGCACCCGTTGTCGAAAGTAGCCGATCGACACATAGCCCCATAGGTCACGATCGAGATCGACGAGGATCGTGTTCATGCGGGCGAGCGCGTCGCAGTACTCGGCAATGCCGTCGTGGGGCTCGATCTGCGTGGTGAACGGATTGAACTCGAGGCCGAGGCCCACGACGGTCTTCGCCGCAAGCCTCTCCCAATCGACGTCGGGATACGCGGCCAGGTGCGCGTTGTAGTTGCCGACGGCGCCGTTCATCTTGCCCTTGATGGGCACTCTCGAGAACCCTTCGATCTGCCGCTCGAGCCGGGCGAAGACGTTCGCGAGCTCCTTGCCGAGCGTGGTCGGCGTGGCAGGTTGCCCGTGCGTACGCGCCAACATCGGCCAGTCGGCGTAACCGTCCGCCATCTCGCGCAAATACGAAGCGATCTCCTCGAGCATCGGCAGCAGCACCGTCCGGCGGGCATTTGCCAGCGCCATGCCATAGGCGACGTTGTTGATGTCTTCGGATGTGCAGGCGAAATGGATGAACTCGGAAACGGCCGCGACTTCGGGCACGCTTGCAATGCGCGCCTTCAGCCAGTACTCGACCGCCTTGACGTCGTGGTTCGTCGTGCGCTCGATCTCCTTGACGCGCGCTGCATCGTTCGTCGAGAACGACGCGCCGATCTCGGCAAGCTGTCGCGTCGCCGAGTCGGAGAACGGCGGCACCTCGCGGATCGCGGGCTCGTCGGCGAGCGCCGAAAGCCACGCGATCTCGACCCGCACGCGATCGCGGATCAGCGCGAATTCGCTGAAGCAGTCGCGCAGCGCAGCGACCTTTTCCGCATACCGGCCGTCGAGCGGCGACAGCGCGGTCAGGCGAGCGTTTTGCGATGCGTCCATGGCCCTCGGCATCGAGTTTAGCATGCACCGATGCTATAATTCCGGGCCATTTCGGGCGCCCCCTTTGCAGCTTTCGTGCTGAAACTCATCGCTTCGAAACCCAGTCCGTATGCGCGCAAGGTGCGCATCGCGCTCGCAGAAAAGAAGATCGAGTACCAACTGGTCGAGTCGTCGGGCGGCGAGCCCGGCAATCCGCTGCACGCATGGAATCCGCTCGGCAAGCTGCCGGTGCTGATTCTCGACGACGGCACGCATCTCTACGATTCGCGCGTCATCGTCGAATACATCGATCTCGTGAGTCCCGTCTCGCGGCTCATTCCCGAGCCCGCGCGCCAGCGAATCGCCGTCAAGAAATGGGAGGCGCTCGCCGACGGCGTCTGCGACGCGACGTCGCTGATCGTCAACGAGCGGCGGCGGCCACCGCAGATGCGAAGCGACGACTGGATCGCGCGCCAGCGCCGCAAGATCGAGGAAGGCACGGCCGAGCTTTCGCGCGAGCTCGGCGAGCGGGCATGGTGCTATGGCGAGAACTATTCGCTCGCGGACATCGCGACCGGCTGCGCGCTCGGCTACCTCGACCTTCGTTATCCCGAGCTCGACTGGCGCGATCTCTATCCGAACCTCGCCCGGCTCGCAGACAAGCTCGGCAAGCGCGCACCGTTTGCGGACACACTGGCGCCAACCGCATAGCATATAGCGGCTCGCGCCCTCACCCGCGGCGCGGGCGAGGAACAGCGCGAGGCGCTTACAACCTTTGCTTGAGCTGTTCGAGGATCGCCGGATTCTCGAGCGTCGACACGTCCTGCGTGATCTCCTCGCCCTTCGCGAGCGAGCGCAACAGGCGCCGCATGATCTTGCCGGAGCGCGTCTTGGGCAGATTGTCGCCGAAGCGGATGTCCTTCGGCTTCGCGATCGGCCCGATCTCCTTGCCGACCCAGTCGCGGAGCTCCTTCGCGACCGCCGCGGCTTCGTTTTCCGCCGGGCGCGTCCGCTTGAGCACGACGAACGCGCAAACCGCTTCGCCGCTCATGTCGTCGGGGCGGCCGACGACCGCCGCCTCGGCGACGATCGGATTGGCGACGAGCGCCGACTCGATTTCCATCGTTCCGAGCCGGTGCCCCGACACGTTCAGCACGTCGTCGATGCGGCCCATGATCGTGAAATAGCCGGTCTTCACATCGCGCACGGCGCCATCGCCCGCAAGATAGAGCCGGCCGCCAAGCTCGTCGGGGAAATACGATTTCACGTAGCGATCGGGATCGCCCCAGATCGTGCGGATCATCGACGGCCACGGCCGCTTGATCACGAGCATGCCGCCATGGCCGTTCGGCACGTCGTGCCCGGTTTCGTCGACGATCGCAGCGATGATGCCGGGCAGCGCGAGCGTGCACGAGCCGGGCACCAAAGCGGTGGCGCCGGGCAGCGGCGAGATCATGTGCCCGCCCGTTTCGGTCTGCCACCAGGTGTCGACGACCGGGCAGCGCTCGCGGCCGACGTTCTTGTAGTACCAGATCCACGCCTCGGGATTGATCGGCTCGCCGACCGATCCCAGCACGCGCAGGCTCGACAGATC
>Ga0068856_100000566_pt1 | contig 40506 bp, 59 predicted proteins | sample KBSCornC62_FD_66595 | JGI IMG/M metagenome (GOLD analysis project Ga0068856, IMG submission 66595) | Corn rhizosphere microbial communities from Kellogg Biological Station, Michigan, USA - KBS Corn C6-2 | ecosystem: Host-associated > Plants > Roots > Rhizosphere > Soil ...
TGATGTGCTCGAGGTGGCTCTTATTATGGTCACCCGTGTCGAGCCAGTCGTGTAGCTCTGGCGCGGTCACCTCCGTCATGTGCCCCATGCGATCACGGCCCTTGCCGTCGCTGAAGGCACTCTCGTAAGTGTCACGCGCGGTCTGCTCGTCCTTGGCACGGAGGAGTAGTTTGTGTTCGTCGAACTCGCCCGTGCGGTGGTCGAGCTGGTCGACTACGTAGTGGCGCTTACCGGTGCGTAGATCGTACGCGTCGATATGGTCGCCGTCGGCGCCGGTCGTGCGGCGGATATAGCCATAATCCGCGGGCATACGGACTTCCCAGTCGCCGTCCGGCCCGGTACCGCGGCGCATGGCCCCGCGCGGGTTCTCGATGGTGAAGTCAAGTCCTTCGACGCGGCGATGGCCCTTCTTGTAGTTGCCGGCGAGCTTCTGGCCTTCGGTCGGGTTGAGGTTGACCTCCTCAGCGCGCTTGGACTTCGTCGGCGGCCGCTCGGGCGCACCCTTGGAGACCATCGCGGCATAGCGGGCCTTCTCCTCGTCGGAGAGCTGGGGACGCCGAACTTCGGATGCGGCCTTCGCGCCTTCGACCTTCTGCTCGGTACCTGCCTTGGTCTTGACGACGCGCTCTTCGGAGTTGTCGGCGATACGAGCCGCAGCGCTGGGTTGCGTAGAGCCGGCGCCGGCCTCGTCAGACGTCCGCGTATCATCGACGACGCGGCGGTTCATTGCCTGATCGCCCTCTACGCGGCGCCGCTCAAGCATGTCCCCGCTGTGGCCGGCGCGGATAAGGCCTTCGTCCTCTTTGAAGCGCGCCACCGCGTCAGTCAGCTTTTTGCCGGCCTTGTTCTTCTCCGCAACGCGAACGAGTGCCTGTGCCGCCGTCAGGAGTTGCGTGGACGGTTCGTCACTGGCCGAGTTGCCCTTGGCCGAACGCTTCAGCACCTTCTGGATTTTGACGCCGGCGTCGGTGGCGTCCTTCACCATGTTGCGGGCGCGTTCGACGATACGGTCGCGCGCCGCGGTGTCCTTCAGGTAGTTGTCCTCGCCCTCTCCGGGGGCGTGACGGTCGTAGATTTCCTTTTGGGTCGCGAGGCGCTGGTCGAGCTCGGCGCGCTGCTTTTCACTGTAACGCTTGCCGCCACGGACCGGGTTGCCGTTCTCGTCGAGCTCGACCGTCTCGCCGATGTTCTTCTTGACAGTGGCGTTGTCGAGCTTCTGGGTCTCGTCCACCGTCTGGAGGTTGCGCAGCACGCGACCAGTACGCGGAGGCTCGCCACGCGCGGCCACCACCCCCGCCGGGTTCTCCAGCTGTACGGTGTTGCCCGGGGTCTTGTTCGCCTCGAGTGAAGCAACCTGCGCCGGCGCGGTCTGTTCAGTGCCTAGAGCGCCCTTGACTTCGTCGCCTTGTGGCGTGCGCTCAGTGACAGCAACAGGCTTCTCGCCGCCGGCCATACGCGCCAGAACTTCTGGCTTGGACACAGGTCCAAGACCAAGGATTTCGTTCTCCTTGCCCTGTGCGAGCGCACCGATGACCTGTTTGGGAGTGAGCTGCTTCGGGTCGTAGTCGACCGTACCGCGCGGCGTGTTGATGCGCGCTAAGCCCTCCGGTACCTTAGAGGGTACCGGCGAGCCCTTCGGGTACATCACAGCCTTGCGGTTGCCCGTCCCAACTTGAGCCTGCTGCGCAGCGATAGCCGCCGGCTGCTCTGGGACGTTCATGCCCGTGTCTGCAGGGGGCTGCGGAAGCCGCTGGGAAGCCGCGGCTACGTCGGCCGGCGCTGCCTGCGGAGCCGCCTCTGGGGCTGGCTGAGGCGCCTGAGGGGTTACCTGCTGGGGTTGCTGGAGCCGCGCTACCGCGGCGTTGACGTCGGGGGCCGCGCCCGTGTCAGGGGGATTGGTTGCATCTAGCGCCGCCTGCTGAGCAGCGTCAGGTCCTTGGACAGGCGCGGCCGCAGCTTTCTTGCCGGCGTTCTTCTTTTTGGTCTTTTCATAGACAGTCTCGCTTCGAGCCGGCGAAGATTGCGGATTACCTACTTGCGGGCTCTCCACAGGTTTCGCTGGTGCCGTGCTGGCACGCCCCGTTTGCGGTTGTGGCGCCACCACGTCCGCAGTCGCAACGGGGGACTGGCGATCTGCACGAACAAGCCCGGCCGTATCATCTTCGGCCGCCTTGGCATCCGGAGCCCGACCATGCAGAACAGCGCCTGCAAGAGCACCAGTGAGACCTCCAAGAGCACCTCCCTCCAGTGCTGCGTTCGCCACGCGAGCGTGATCCAAATCTTTTTGGAAGTTGGCCTCAACATCAGCTTGCTGGCTGAGATAATCAGCGGTTCCGGATTGAGCGGCGTTACCGACAGCTCCCTCGCCACCTGCAACCAGACCCGCTCCGATTGCACCCCTCTCCGCTGCACCCGCAACATTACCTGCGCCTCCCGCGAGCCGTCGAGCCGCAGTTCCCGCAGGACCGATAACTGATGCTCCAGCGCCGATGAGAGCATTAATGGCCGGTGCCCAACCCATCGCCTCACGAGCGAACTTAGCGCGTGCCGTACGTTCATCGAGCACCTCCCGCATCGCGGCGTATTTCGGGGATTGCGCTTGGAGCTCGCCGTCAGGCATCTCGTCGAGCTTCTTGTAGAACTCGTCGATGCCTGCACCGGCGTTGAGCGCAGCGCCGCCGCCAGCGACCGCCATGGACGCAGCCACCGTATCGGCAAGCAGCCCGCCCGGGATGGCCAGCGCGGCCATGGCCGGCGTCATGCCCGTGACTTTGAGGGCCGAGCCGAGAAGAGGATGCTGCCAGAACTCGGGAGACGTCAGCGACGACGCGGCTAGCTTGCGCGTCTCCGGGTTCATGCTGTCCCGGATGCCCTCGCTACCGGCGCCGAAAATTTGCTGTAGCCCCTGCGCGATATCCGCGCCGTGCTGTTGCTGGCCAGCTTCAAAGAAATACCTCGCAGCGCCCGCGAGGTTGGACCCTACGTCCGTGGCACCGGCACCGAATGTCTTTGCGAAGTCTCCCGCGGTTCCTACCGGCTGTTCGTCCGGGTTCGTCCCTGAGGAGAGATCGTAGTCGGTGCTGGCCATCGGTTACCTACATGGTGCCTTGGTACTGCGTTGGGTCATCCGGCTGCGAGGGGATGGCTCCGGGGCCGGGTTGCGGAGACTGCTGGGGAGCTGCCTGCGAACCGCCGCCGCGTAGTGCCTGCATGGCCGCGTTGACGCCCTGTTGTACACCGTGACCTATGGCAGTCGTCAAGGTCCCATAGTTGATATTTGGGTTGGTGGCAGCGTCGAGTACCGGCCTGCCGTAGTCGCTGATCACCTGTCCGGCCGTATCGAGTGCCGCCTTGCCACGCTGCTTGAGCTCGTCCGGGATAGCGTTCTGGACTTCTCCGGCAAACTGGCTGGCGTCGTCGGCAATGGCGCCGCCGATTTTGCTGCCTGCCTTCTTGACGGCGTCCCACCGGCTAGCGCTCTTGGTCGCGTCGGCCTTGTCTTGGGTCTCTTGGTCCTGTTGCGACTTGATGTGCGCGGCGCGCTGCGTCATCAGCTCGTCGAACTTGGTGTCGTCGAGTTTTATGGTGCGACCGTTCTTGAACTTGATCGTGTTCGAGCCGTCCTGCGACGTGGTCGAAAAGTCCGGCGCGGGGTTCTTGCCCTTGGTGAACATGAGGCCCATGGCACTGTCGACCGCCTCGCTCGGCGTCGCGTCGGGGTTCTGCTGCATGATGTGGGTCGCAGCATCCTTGATGGTGCCCCAGTCCACGTTGCCGCCGGCGCCGTTCTTCTTTTCCCAAGCCGCCTGCGCGTCCTGTAGCGGCTGATCCAGTATCTCCTGCCGCGTCTTGAGGTCCTGAACTTTCTCCGGCTTCGGGCCACCTTTACCCGACGAGGTAGCCTTCGCGGCCTCCTCGCGCTGGCCGGCGGCAGACAGGATAGCCTGATCGAAGCCGTTGCGGGCGAGGCCCATCGCGCTCGAAGCCAACTCTTGCGGCGTAGCGATGCCCTTGTTGATCGTCTTCCCGTTCTCGTCGGTGTAGTGGTACATGATGCGCCCGTCGGGGTTCACCGTCAGGTTCATGTCCTTGCCGTCTGGCACGTTGGCGTAGGCCTGCACCGCGGCCTTGGTCGCCAAGTCCATGTTGCCCTGCTCGGCCGCGTGCGCTGCGATGGCAGCGTACCGCTGCGACGCCATCCGGAAGTGCTGCAGCATTTGGAAGGCGACCTTTTGGGCCTTCTCGGGCTCTCCCTTGTTTGCCCAGTACTGGTATACGCTGCCAAGCGCCGCCATGTTGCGCTGGCTGTCAGTAAGCTTTCCATCCGGATCGACAGCCTTTTTGGCGGCCGCCATTTCCTGCGGAGTGAGTGCGCCGGCCCCCTGAGCTAGTTGATATGCCGCAGCGCGACCGCGGGCACTCCTAGCCGCTCCGCCGCCGGCGAGGCCCATCACGTTCATGCCGTAGGCGTAACCACCCTTGACGGCATCGTGGACCAACTGGGGGGACACCACGCCGCTGAGGCCTTGAATGTTCGTCTGGCCTTTACCGGCACGCATTTCTAGCGAGGTGTCATCCTCGTCATCGTCGTTCTCGGCGTCGGGGCCGTCAGGGATCACGCCGCCCTGCGCGTAGTTATCAGTGACGCCGGGCGTCATTGTGTTCTGTAATGCCGGTCCGCTCGGGGCAACCGGTCCTGACGGACCCACCGCGCCACCGGGCGGTAGCAGCCCTGAGCCGTCGGCGCCCATACCCGGATTGTTCACGCGGTTGGTAAGCGCCGCCGTATAGGCGCGCGACGTCGCCGCATTCTTCACCTGCTCGCCGATAAGGCCAGTACGGGCAGTGGTCGCCGCGAGGTTGGCGCGGGCCTGTTTGTCTTGTAGCTCGAGCTGATCCGGATCGTTGTCACGCGCGGTCTTTTTCGTCTGCGCATCGGTGAGGGACTTCTTGTACTCCTCGTCCGTTTGCGACGCGCTAATTTTCGCGCCGGCCTGCGCCGCGTTGATGAAGTCCTTCATCTCGGCAGAAAAGCTCATAGTGTTACCCCACTGCTGGACGCGACTGCGCGCCGCCGACTGCCGGCCCGAAGTTCGGGCGCCCTTGCTGTTGCTGTCCGTTCGGCATGGCCTTGCGCGCCTTCCCGATCAGGTCTGCGAAGAACTTGTCGCCCATCCAGCCAGCCACATCCTTGGGGATGATGACTTCGCCGCCGTTGAGGCGGATGTTCGGATGCCCGGGAGCGCTTGCCGGGATATCGTCGGTGACCGCTCCGCCTGATGGTGAAGCCGCCGGTGGCAGCATTCCGCCCGACGCCGCGTCTGGGATCGCGCCACCCTCTGCCATGGTCATGGCCGCCTTGGTGGCGTTTCCGCTGATGTAGCCGAGAATGCTTCCGATGCCGGACGAGCTATCGTTCGACAGCTTGTCGCTGGTCGCGGTGTTCTGGAAGCCGGTGTTCTGCGCGTTGACAGCTCCGCTGAGCGCGTTGGTACCCGCCCCGGTCCAAGCCAAGTCGGTACCAAGGACATTGGCCCCAGAGGCCGTCTGAGCGAGCCCTGTAGCGGCTCCAGCGCCGCCGGCCGAAGTACCAACGCCCGCGTTCGTAGCAGCCTGACCGGCCTCCGTGTTACCTTCGCCGAGCAGCTGCGCATTGGCTTGGTCGGCCATCTGGCGGTCGGTGGTCGCTGCCTGCGTGCCCGCAGCGGCCTGAGCGGCGGCTTTCTGAAGACGCACGCCAGTGTCGAGGCCCGCGAAACGCGTCGCTCCCGGGTTCACGCCGAAGCTCTCGAGCTCTTGGATACTGGAGTTCCGCGCGGCGTCGAACGCCTGCCCGGTGGTCGCCTCTGCGGCGCCCATGTCGCTCTGCTGGTAGGTGGGATTTAGATACCGGTCGCGCTCATTGCGAAGGTATCCAGTGGCATCGTCGATGTTCGCCTGTGAGTTACCCAGCGAGTTCTTGGCGGCATTGTTGAACGTCGAGGACGTATCCAGATCGCCCTTGGTCACCGCATCGGTGATGCCCTGATTGTTGGCAACCTGTCCTTTGGCCCAGTCATAGGCCTGCTGGCCCATTCCCGTCGCGTGCTGTGCGATGGCGTTGTAGGCGTTGATCATGGGCGAGTAGTCAGGCGCCTGCGGTACCTTCTGGTCGCTCATCCAAGGTTGCTCCTGATGCTCTTTGGCTTGACGTTCAGCCACCGGCATTCGGGCCGGCGCATCGACATGATAACGAGATCACCGTCTTTATACGCGCCTTTTATGGAACATTCTACCCGAAAACCGATGCGCTCGTTGAAGGTGACCAAGTCAGGCCTAGACGATGGGACTGTCCCGCAGACTACGCCAACCTTCAGCTGGTTGAAGGGATAGTCGAAGAGCAGCCACAGCATGTCCCCAGACAACCAGTGCTTGGCGAAGCTGCCTTGATGCATGAATACGCAGTTCGAAATGAAGCCCTCGTAGATTACCCCGCCGAGTAACTTGCCGTCCTTGTCGGTGCGGCTGATCACCTTGTCGGCCATTGGGTTGAAAATCCGAGGGATCACATCGGCGATGCGGTACCCGTGGTCGATGTCGTTGAAGTGGATCAAACCCCTCCCCCGCGGACAAAACAATAGACGTGGAAGTCGGTACCATCCCGGTAGCCGCACATGTGGGAGCGACCGTCAGGGGTCTCCCTATTCTGCTCGACTTTCGCGTCTGGAATTTCTGTGTAGTGATCGTGCTCTTCCCACTTCCCGTACCAATGGCCATGCTCGAACTTGCTAGCCGCCGGCTGACAGTCCCGGTCGCTGCAGCACGGTGCCCACGGCTTGTCCGGCATCTTCCAGTCCTTATAGAACTTGTTGTGGAGCTCCATGTCCTGCGGCCGATGCCCGCTATGCTCCTGAGAGTGGCCTGAGCGCGCAAGGACCATCAGGGCGAAGCCAAGCAAGAACGCCAGCAAGTACCGCATCGTTACCTACCGCTGGTTGGAGTGGGGGGAATTTGACTGGCAGTGATAAGCCCCAGCGCGAGCAGATCATTCCACATGACCGCAGAGCTGGCCCGGTTGCCGCGCTGCCGTGCGAGTATCTCGACGGCTTCTTTTAAAGACGCCGCGGTGGCCCGCACGCTATTGATTTCTGCAACGGGCTCGGGAATGCCCGGGTATGTCTGTGCCACGCTACACGCTCCGTAGTTCGCTCGGGCTCGTTGCCGACTGTAGAGAGTAAACCTCCACACAGGCTTCGATTTCGAATTGCCAGAAGTCCGCTCTGAAGCCAGACGGCATGCGCCACTGCTCGCCCGACAGGACAAGGTCCCGCGTCATCACAAGCTTGTTGTCCGCGTAGACGCGCACCACGCCAAGCTTCGGCTCATACAGCTGCAGTTGGCTGATACCTACCTGTGTGCCGGACTGAGGCGCCGAGATAACAAGCTGATAGAACTGGTACGAGCCCTGTAGGCCAGCGGCCACGTTGTAGGTTCTGTCTTCGCCGGACGCGAACGCCGGTGCGTTGGTCTGCGTGTCAATTGTCGTCCATGTCACGCCGTTATTAGAGCCCTGCAGCTGCCAAGTCTTGGGCGCAAGATTGGGGCTCAGCGGAGACTGCGGAGCGGCAAGCGTGTACGAGGATATCACCCGCGCGCCGCCAGAACCAAAGTTGACAAACAGGGCATGAGCGAATGCATGCCCAGCGGTGGATACCCACGCGTTGCTACCGCCCGCCGCAGCGCGCCAGCTCTCTTGGCCGCCTACGTCGGGCAGATCAGCCGTAATGGTTACCCCGGAAGTCGTCGTCCCGGTCATCACTGGAATTTGGGGGTCCTGCACGTACGATAACGGCCACGTCGGCGTCGCGTTGAAGTATAGCTTCATCGCCTGCAGGTTACGCTTATCGGTGGTCTGGAATACTTTCGAGCGCCATGTGTACGGCTGGCGCGATTGTTCTTCGTCGCCAATATCCAGCCAGTACAGGCCGCTGCTCTTGATGATGAACACTTCGCCTGACCACGCATCGGTCTGGATGTTCACTACCGGGTCTACCGACGACATCAAGTTAAACGCAATGGCGGCCGACGTCGGGTCGAGAAGCAACCCCCTACGTGCGCCCGAAAAATCATTCTGTGCGAAGCTATTATTGTCGAAGCTCGGCACATCGAAGACGCCAAAACGCGCCTGCCCGAACGCGAAGTAGGCGTCGCCTAGTTCAGCGGCACGGAGGGTATTGGCAGCGACAAGGTTCGCCCAGTTGGTCTTTTGGACGAGCTCTTTGGTGGCCAGTACAACGCCCGCCGGCGAGACCAGAACAAGCCCGCGCGGCGTCGAGAAGAACACGCCTCGAGTTGTCGACAATACCGAACCACGCGACGTACACGGCAGGAGCCCCGGTAGCTTGACGAGGTTCATGCTCGACGGGGCGATACCGGTTGCCGTGTAGGCGAACCCTTCGGTCGCGACTACCAGCATTTGGTTGGACACGCCTAGGCCAACGATGGGGTACTCGGTCACAAGGATGTATTGCGCCGGCCATGCGTGCATCCTGAACGGCTCGCAGAACCACAGTTCGTTCTCTCGGAACGCCACCACCATGCCGTTGGACAGCGCCACCATCCCCTTGAGGTCGCTCGCCGGCCCTTGCCAGTTGGTGCTCGCCAGAACGCTGTTCAACGCAATGACCGCGTCGGTGAATGTACCTGCCACGTCCGCGTATGTCGCGGTCGCGATGGCGACTTCGGCGACGAAGTAGTAGGTGGCCGTACCGTTCGACGCCGTGACGGTCCTGTAGATGCGGGACTTCGTCAAGTTGCGGTTCGTACCAAGATCGGCCGGATCGGCTGCGTGGAGCGTGATCGTAACCGTAGCGTCGATCTTCACGCCAGTCAGTAGGACCGGGGCGCTAGGCGGCCCCTCTTCCCCGTAGGCCGAGACGAAAGTCTGAACGTATGCCACGCTCTTGAGCGTGCTGCTCGCGCCGCCGCTCACCGCCGCGGAGATGTTGCCCGGAGCAGGTACCCCCAAAAGGTAACCTGTAACGTTGGGGACTTGAGACTGGATCGTCGCCAGAGGCGCGTATCGCGGCGCTCCGGATGGCGACATCCAGTAGAAGCGATCAAACGTATCGCCGATCACTTGCGTACGCAGCACATCGGTGTCCGCATTCGCGAACTCCATCCATATGCTGTCGACCAGATGCAAACTGTCAGTGAAGTTGTTGGGGATGCGATACACTTTGGCCGTAGAGGCCTGAAGTGACTTCAAGAGCTTGGGTGCCGGCATGCCGAGGGCGTTGCCGTTGTACAGCCAAGTGTCTTGGGCTAGCGCCGAGTTGACGTCCGACAAAAGCCGGTCGTCAACTGCTGGCACCATCCCGCCGAACGGAGACACCCGAACGGCAACCATGTTGCGTTACGCCTTCGGCGCAGAGTGACGCGCGAGGGCGGCCTTGCCAGCCGCCATCTCGTCAAGAATAAACTGCGGGAGGGTCTCGGCGAGCAGAGCCCGCGCTTCCTCTTCAGCCTTCTTGAACAGGTGCTCAGCCTCATTGATGAGGTTCGCCGCTGCATCGCCAGCACTGATGGGAACCGCGCGCTGAATGAGCTGCGGCCGTTCACCAGCACTCTTTGCCGGAGCCGAAGCCGCCGGAGCGGCCGCGGGGGTAGTCTTGACGTCTGCCATTAAGTTTCCTTTCGTTGCTTCACTGACGCATCAGTTGCTGCGACCCGAGCACCCGAATTCTTGCGGCTCGACCCGCCTTGAGTAACCCCGATATAGGGTTGTTTCAAGCTGTCTTTTTGCGCTTGGGCTAGCGTGTCGTGCTTGAAGCGGGGCATGTCCTTGATAACGCTGCCCTTCATGGCGACATCCACGGCCTGAATATTTGCTTTCCGAAAGCTAGCAGGATACCCATCGCAGACCCGACGATGGGCAGCACCACCAGTATCCCCGCCCCCATGGTGACCAGTTTCTCTAGCCTAGCCACCCTCGCTTCCAGCTCTTCCTTCTCCTTGCAGAGAACCGAGACCCGGTACGAAAGAAATTTAAGCCGGTCTTCCGATTGGTCGAGCCCGCTTATTGCGAGGATGTAGAGCTCTTCTTCAGTCGCCATTGCACCTTTGGGCTCCCCGCCGCGCCGCCGTAGGTTGCCTGCATTGTCTGCCACGCGGTGCGAGCCCGCACGATGACAGTGTTCTGTTGGTCGATCACCGCACCACGCCGCTCAGCAACGACGAAGGCACTATCACCGGCATTGGCCGCCGGCTTGTCAACGGGCTGGAGGTACGACGGCGGGCCGGGCAGCTGGCGTGCCAACGGCGCGGGCCCTACCAGAGTTCCGCACCCCGACAGGAGGCTTGCCGCCAGTACCGTAAACGCAACCTGCAAGATCGGGGTTCTGCTTGAGTTGTGCCTCAAGTTCTGAGACGCGAGCATCGGACTTTCCTTTCTGGTCTTTCAGTTCGGAGATGGCATCCTCAGCGTCCTTGCGCTGCTGCTCGGCCGCTTTGTCATCTTGGGCCTTTGCAGCGGCCTTCGCCGCGGTGACGGCGGCGTCGAACTTCTCACCCTCGACCCGGCGGCCGTGGAGCTCGCCGGCGCCGTACACGGTAAGCGCGATCATACCGTAGCCGACGTAGCGCCCAAGCGGGGACCCGAAGAACGCGAAGACACCTTTCAGGATACCTAGGATGGTTGCGATGGACATCAGTTGATCTTCCCGCGCTGGTAGGCCTCTACAGTTGCATCCTGCACACGTTTGGCCTGAATGAGAATAGCTAACGCGATAGCAGCAACCGCGACAAAGTACAACTCCGTGGGGATGGACGCGAAGAAATTCTTCACGGGGTCGACGTAGTCAGCGATCTTTTGTTGGTCCCCGAAGATGTACTTGAACACCGCACCGGTAGCGCTAGGAAGGCCAAGCACGTAGGCCCACAGCTTTTGCCACCACGTGCTGTCTACGGTGGGGACCTTCTTGGCGATATCCTTGGCAGTGGCCTTGGATCGCTTCTCGCTGATGGGACGCGTCCACGTCTCGGAGATAGCCGCGCTGATCTCAGTGTACACCTCCGGCGTCAGCTCCCCGTTACCGGGGTCCTTGCCGCGGTCGATCATGAACGCGGTTATGGCGCTGCGGGTCTTGCTCCCAAAGTGGCCGTCTATGTCGCCTACCTCGTGGTAGTTCATCATGACGAGGTTGCGCTGCACCGTCTCGACTTGGACGTCGTAGCCCTCGTTACCCCCGGGAGTAACGGGTTTTTTCTTGCCTAGAAAATCCGGGAGCGTACCGGTCTTGTTGATGAGGCCTTGCTCGAACAGCTTGGCCTCTTGCTCGCGCCTCGTAATGAGACCCCTCTGAGCATCCCCCCAAAGACGCTTCATGGACCGTATTTGGGCCGGTATCTCGGAGAAGTTGCCCGATGCGATGGCGTCGCGGATGGCGCGCATTTCCCGGAAGCGGTCATCAGGCGAGTGGAAGCCGCCGTCACCGCGGTTGTACACCAAGCTCGTGAGTGCGCCGAAACAATCACCCGGTAGCTCGACCGCGCGAGGACACGAACGGATAAGCATGTCCTCGTAGCGCGGCAAGTCAACGTCGAGGAACACCTTCATGGCCACCTGCCATGGTATCAGCACGCGCGACCTGACCGTAATGAGGCCAGATGCAGCCTGCGCCCCTTTCAGGCCGGCAACGTTCTGCATGGCTACAACCATAGCCGACGGCAACAGGGGCCCGAAATCGGCCTTGATGTTCTCCGGGGTGGTGTACCCCAAGTCATACCCGATACCGACCGTGACGCCTGAGCGGCCGCCGGGCCACGAAGGCCTCGCGTAGTTGTTCTCGTAGCGCTGCTTGCTACCAATTTCCGACGAAATGGTAAGCTCGACGGAAGCTTTGGACGAACGGATCATAGCTTCACCATCGCGTTCAGGCCGACAACTGGATGGATGTTATTGTGCGGTTGCCCGCTCGTGTTGTTGGAAGCCACGTTTATGCCGGCCGTGCTCCCGCTCAACGTTGTCGGATACGACCAACCACCCGTAGCGTCGGGAAGATCGAAGGAGCCACCGCCGCCGACGCCCGGAGCAAAGTGCCCCGGCGTACCGTTCGCGATAGCGATGAACTGGCTCCCACCGCTAGGGCCGACAGTACAAGACACACCGCCACCGTTCGACGAAATCCCCGGAATTTCCGCCGGAGTGAGTGTATGCGTTGGCTCGCCGATAACGACACCGAGCCCGACTGCCCCCATCCACGCTAATGCAGTATTCGACACGCCGAGCGGCGACCTACCAGAAAGATTGGGGATGGCGATAGTCTTGAGCGCGTTGAAATCGGTCAGCGCGTTACCCGACCGGCCGCCGGACACCGGAGCCCAAAGATTGGTGACGTTGTTGTAGATAAGATTGTACAGATTGAACGTGTCGGCGCTGTTTCGAATTGTCCCCGCAGCGCCCGCATTGCCAATGGTGGCAGGGTCGCCGTTGTTTATCAAAATCCATCCAGTCGGAGCAGGGCTGGCGAAGGTGTACTTGACGTCGCCCGTGGAGTGACCTCCTAGCAGACCGATAAGCGTAGCCGCATCCGGCGTAGCCAAGAGGCCCGCCATATACGCGCTGATGGGGATTTCCTCAAAGGCCCCAGCCCCCGCGGAAAGACGCCCTAAGACGTTCCCTGATGCCATTGAGGTGGCATGTGCGGCGTTCCAGTTGGACGGCTGTACCTGAGTTGCGTCCGTGCCATCGCCCTTCAGGGATATAAAAGCATGCGTGATCGCGATGGCCATTTAGACTGGCTCCCTCACCGAAAAGAAAATGTCGTCGATCTTGATCTGGCTCTCTGTCGAATTGGTCGTCATCGTGGCCGTAACGACGTAGGTGGTGCCATCCAGACCCCCGCTCACATAGTACTGCACGCCAAGATTGTCTGCCGTGACTTGTACCCCATCCACGACGAGCGGCGGCACCGTGACCTTATCGACAGTGAACACCACGCTAGTGACGCCCTCGCCGATGTCCAGCCAGTTCGAGTAGATGATCTGGTAACGCTTGCGCTCGCTCGCTGCCTTGACGTATTTGGCGATGACACCCATTCACAGGGTCCTTCTTCGGTTCGGCGGCCCCGGCGTCGCGCGCCTCGTAGGCATTTCATACACTCTGTTTTCGATTGGGACAACCGCAATGAGGTTTTCCTGCGGGACGTGGACCGCGCGTACCTCTTCGGGCACTGCTATCTTCTCGGCGTCCGCGAAAAAGGCGTAGCTAACCCCACCAAAGAAGCCACTACCTATAAAGTTCGCTACACTGCTGGGGTGGTCCGTAGTTGCCAGCGCCCCACTGCCGGCGGTCGCCATGGACGACGACACTTTCGCCGTCATAATAGGCGCAAAGGATCCTGCGCCAGTCGCAGCCATAGACGAAAAATTCTGAGAAAAAATGCCAGCGGCTAGGTTACCCACACCTGCAGAGGCAAGCGTCGCGTTAGCCTTTGAGGCCGAGTTACCTGTTAGGGTACCGGCCCCTGCGGTACTCAGCACGCCGCGAGGCTGCTGCGCAACCGGAGTAAACACGCCGGCGCCTGCAGCCGCCATAGCAGCCGTCGGCTGAGGCGCCACAAACGACACCACCGCGGCGCCCGCAGCGCTGAACGCCGAGAACTTTATGTTGCTCGACCGGCGGATGGCGCCGATAGGCAAAGCACCAGTTGGGTGTAGACCTAGCGACGCCATCGCGCACCTTAGTTAGGGCGTAGTGTACTCAATCGAGCCCTGAATAGAGAACGTCTTCCCGGGTCCCGCCACGCACTGAACGTGGAGGTCGAACCTGTCCGTGCTGGACGTAAAAGCACGCCCGTTCGGCAGGTGGTTGCTCTCCATGTAGCCTTGGCCGATCATAACCGGTGTGATCAAGTCGCCACCAGCACCAAGGATACCGATCTGGCTCAGAGCGTTCGGGTCGATGGTGATCGTCGTCATAGACGCTTTCCAGATCGTCATGGACGACGGCCACGTCCATCCGGATGGGGCTCCGCCCGGCACTGACGAGCAGCCGAGCGCCGACGGGTATGACGCGTTGGGAAACGGTCCGGACGGGCACGTCTGCATGAACATGAAGTACATGTCAGACCCGGCGCAGTTGAACGACTGCCCCGGGATAGAGATCGAAACCTGCCCGGCCAGAGCCGAGCTGCAAAGCGCAACAGACGTGAGTAGCGCCGCGATATGCCTCAACATAACTTAGACCTTCCTGTTAACTTCCACAGTCGACGAGTTCGCCGAACGTGCTGCTGAAACAAGCCTTATGGCCTGCAACGACCCCACTGCCAAGCAGCATGATAGGCTGTTCACCGCCGACACCGGGAAGGCGCACAAATAGCCTTCCACCTTGGGAACGCAACACCACAGCGTTAGGGACCGAGGCAAGCGTGCCATAGCTGTCGTGTAATACGATGGCGCCCGCACCCGTTCCCGGAGGCTGTCCAGCCCAAGGCGACACGTTGCCGCTTCTGCTCCACGGTCCAAGCCACACTGCACCGTCCTGGTTGAGCACCATCGACATGATCTGACTGCCCCTGCCGTTGGGCGTAACCTCGAACCACATGTTCATGCCGCATGAGGTGTTTGCCTCGATAGGCACTGGCTTGCCGTCGACAAGGGGAAGGCCCGTGTCGGTGCATGGCTGATCGCCTGATGCGCCAATGCTGGCCGTTTCGGTCTGAACCGTACCGTGCGTCGCGAAGGGATTCCATGTAATCTTCCCCGGCATCGTCCCTGCACCGGAGGCCGATGGGTGCGCCGGGTCGGTACCGGTCGCCATCCAGAAATTAAGGCCCGGGTCTGCATTGCCGCAACACGCGGTCTCCATCGAAGCGATGTTAACGTAGGTGCTGCACGAGTTGTGTAGGGCGCCCGGTCCACACATGTTGAAGAAATTGTAGAAAGCTGGCTGCTGCGCGTCCGTGCGACCACCCTGCATGAAGCCGATGCCGGACTGAGAATTGCCCAGATACCAAGGGATGCCGCCCGTGTGAGCGCCAGCGCCCGGGTCGGCGAGGATGATCTGCGGGTTGACCCCGAAGCTACCCGGCGCGGTGATGACCACTCGATAGTCGGTAGGCGCCGTGAGCTGCGCGTCCTGCGCATATAGCGGCGTAAATAGTAGCGCGAAAACAAATCCAAGTATCAGTCTCATAGGAAAAATTCCTTCGTTATAGTTCTGCGGTAAGCCATAGAATTCCGTTTGCGTTAGCCGCCGCATGCCGGGACATTGCAAGGTTGGTGAGGCCATGGGACGTCTTGGTAAACCGGATGAAGGCGTCTGTCTGGCTAGCCCCCACCAAGCTGGGTACAGAGGTGCACGCACCAGACGATCCGCCGTTGGCGTCAGACACGAGGTAGTCACTGGCGGTAGCCGACGTGATAAGCGTCGGAGCAGCGCGCATAGGCACATCGAAGCGATAGATCGCGTCCACGAGATTTGTCGGGCTGGAGACCGCCGATAGGGTGTAGACGTTAACACTGTTCCTGTAGATACTTTTGAAGTACCTCAAGCACGCTGCCATTTCGACCCCGATAGGCCGCAGTTCGACCGGTGGCGGCGTGCTATTCTGTCCGGTGGCAACTCCGGGTGTCTCTCGAATATCGAAATCCGTAACGTTGACCGTCTTGGCGGTCGAGGAGAAGTTGTTACCGAAGTCGAAGGTCACTTCCAACCCGAAATATGACCCTGCGACAGTGGTGTAAGTGTAGGCGACTTGCGTAGTTGCGCCGTTGGCGCACGCTTGCAAACTGACCGCGGATAGGTCCGTCGTCAGAGAGCCGAAGCCATCCGGAGCCGCGTTACAGCGCTTCACCGTCAACGTCGGTGTGATCGATCCGCCCGTGTCGTTGCGCACCTTACACTGGATGGTGACAACCCTACTGTCCAACGGGCCTAGGACGTTGCTCTCAATGCGCTGCTTCAGCGTGATGCCCGTGACCGACGCTGCCCCCTTAAGCTGCAAGGAGCCGAAAGATCGCGTCGCACCCACATTGGCGCCATTGAACTGCTGCGTTACCGTACAACTCGCGCCAGTGGGCGTTACGAACCATCCGTCCGTGGTATACGCGCCACTAGTTGTGACGGTCACACCAGCGGCAGTATTGCGCTGATCAACATCCATGCCGGGGTTAAGGAATTTGTTCACGGACCCTGCTGGCACACCGGAGATGTTGGACAGGGCTTGTGCCCTCTGAGCCGCTGTGAAGGCGTTGGCTTCGTCGACGGCTAGAGTATCTTCCTTGAGCTGGACGATGCCGACGTTGGGCGCGGCCGTGAAGCTGATCTTGGCTGTAGTGCCCAGATTGTTGAACAGCACCGTAGTACGGGACAGCGTGCTCGTGCCGGAAGTCCACGTGCCTTCGCCGAGCTCCCACTGTGTAAGGTCGCTGCTTTCCGCGCGGTACTTGTAAACGCCACCGTTGACCATGGCAGCGGAGGCCGGCGTCTGGAAGCCGGTAATGGCGCTGTTCACGACGAAGTCTACGGTACCAGTAGAGGTCGCCAGAAAGTAAACTGCGTCGGCAAAGCGCGCCATTTATCCCCCCTGATGGGAGCGCAAATCCCGCATCTCGTTGTGCATGGCGATCCGGGCGCTGTCGCGCGCCTCGAGCATGAGCTCCCTGATCTTGTCAGGGTCCTTGATGCCGGCCGAGTGGGCGTTCGTCGCCGCTCCCACCATCGCCTGCTCGACACGCGTGGCGGCGTCGCTAGGGAGGTCTCCGGCCATGTTGGACGAGATAACAACCACCGCGGTCGCCTCCACCTGTCGCACCAAGACGAGCTCTCCAGTGTCGTCACACTTCACGTAATAGGCCATGATCAGCTCTCGGTGACGGTCGACGATGTAGTCAGGATCGGCTGAACGCCAGTCGACACGTTTATGTTGGGGGTTACAGGGCCCGAGTAAAGCAAGTTGGTCGCGCCCGACACAGCAACGCCGATACCCGCAAAGGTAATGGACGACACCGTGGGGAGCGTGGGCGACGTGGCCGCGGGGAACGTGATGTTCGACACTGGTGACGTGCTCTGCGCGCTCGACGCGGTCATGCCACCGGTGGTGCGAGCCACAGCTTGGCGCGCGTACGAACCATAGGTGGTCTCGCTCGTGTTCTGCACGCCGGACGCGCCCGGGTCGGCCGTATGGAGCGACCAAAACAACTGCGTGAGCGGAGAGGACGCCGCGTTGTCCGCGATGTTCGCAATCGCAGTAGCGTTAAAGATCAGCTTGAGGAGTGCGTTGGAGAGGAAGTTGTTCTTGGCCATGGTCGCTCCTTATTGCGGCGGGAACAGCGTCGATGACCGCCCACGTTGCGTACCGACACCGTAGCTTGGGAACCGCCACGCCTGCTGGCGATAGGTGTTATTCCGCGTGCCGTCAACTCGCGCATGAGCCTTGCCGGTCTCGAACTTGCGCAAGTGATACACACTCATTTGGCTGTCGGTCCACGGCTTCGACTTCTGGACCATCATCCGGCCGAGCAACCCATCGAGGATCACGTTGCGGTACTTCTGCAGTATCCACAGCGGGAACACCACGTAGCCGTCGCGGTTGACGGGGTCCTGCACGGTAAGTGCTACCGTAGCCACAACAGTGATCGCGGAGGACGGCTGGAAATTGAGCGTAAGCTCTCCGGGAACGGACATCGCCACTCCCCACTGGCTACCGCGAAGCATCGCAGTCGTCGGGTCAGGCTGCTGAAAGACCCACATGAGCTTGTCGATAAGTCCGGGCTCCTGCGGTGAAAGGTAGTAGATCGTGCCCGGCGGGTCCTGCCCTCCAATCGGCACGGGGATATCTTCCTTCCAAACATTCGAGGCCTTGAAAAACTCGTCCATGACCATGAACAGCTCTTGCTGCAAGAGCGTATCCGTCGACCCCGGAAGACGTGTACGGGCGTCGTTCATGAGGCGGATAACTTCGGCTCCGGCGGTCATGATAGCGTCCCCAGTTTGGCCTTGAACAAGGCAAGAAAGGCTGCGGCGCGGGTGTCTTGGACCTCTTCGTCATCGCGCATCTGCGCGTGGCCACACATGTAGTAGACCATGGCTACCCGATACATAGGGTCCCAGCTTACTGCTGTGGCGTCGTTGACGGTGAAATTCGGGATAGTCGTAACGCCGAGAAACAAATCCGGCCGGAGGAATTTCGCCTCCATAAACGCCAGCGACAGCGCGGTGACAAGTTCGCTGTCCGAGTAGCGGTAGGGGCTGTTGACAGTGTCCTGCAGGAGCACTCGGGCGAGGCTCACATAGTCAGACACAACATCGAGCGCCATTCGCTACTCCTGTAAGAGTTAGGGGAGGGGCCGTAGCCCACTCCCCCGCCCCACTCCCCCAAGCAGGAGTTAGACCTTGGTGACGATGGCCTGAACGAGCGCCTTACCGTCGACGACCTTGTAGCCGTAGACCTGAAGGCCGCGCATCAGCTGGCCGAACGCCATTTCCGACTTCAGGGTCTCCATCTTCGTCATCTGAGACGCGAAGGTGAGGCCGTGAGCGTGGCCGGCGTAGATGATGAACTCGCCGGCGGCCAGCGAAGCCGTGGTGCCGAACGGCAGCAAGTTCGAGCTGTAGAGCGTGAACCGGTCCACCATGCCGAGCCGGCCGTTGCGCAGCATCGAGACGTTGTCGCCGGACAGGTAAGCCTGCCGCAGCTCCGAACGCTTGACCAGCGTCGCCGCCCAAGTCGGCATAACGATCCAGCGGCCCGTCTCCGGGATATTCTGCTCGTCGAGCGTCTGGCCCATGCGCAGGATCAGGTCGAGAATGTCAACTTGACCAGTCGAGGGGCTCGTCGCAACGAGAGCCAGCGGCGTGCCGGTAACGCCAAGGTTGATGGCGGCAGTGATCTTGCCGGCAGTCAGACCCTTGTTCGCGGCGTCGCACTGGTCCTTGATGCCCAGCAGAACGGCGGTGTCGATGACGATCTTCATCTGCTCCGCGGCGTCGTCGGACCACATCGACATCAGATTGATATCGCTCTGGATCGCCATGACATCGTCGAGGATCGTGTTGAAGTACTGACCCTGATCGATGTTCAGCAGGATTTGGCCACCCTGCGGACGCTCGACCTCCAGCGCCGCGTCGGCGATGTAGGTGCGGATAGTGATGGTCGGCTTGGTGCGGATATGCACCTTGTCGCCATGGGCCTTGATCTCGCCCTCGTAGTCGGTGTTCGAAATCGCGCCCAAGACGGTGCTGGCGTAGAACTTCTCGACCAGCTTGCCAGACCAGATTTCCGGAATAAAGCCGGTCCCGGAAAGACCGTTGCCGGCTGAGCCGGACGGGTAGATCGGAGGGGTGGTAGACCCCGAGGCGACAGGAAAAGCCATGTTTTCTGAACCTTACGGTTGCCGCCTTCGGGGTCTCCTCTTGTGAGTGAGCGGTGTCCTAGGCGAGCGGGTTACGTGTCTTGCACAACCCGTCCCTCTTGCATCGCTGCGAAGAGTTCGGCCTCATGCTGCTTCTGTAGCTCCTCGCGGCCCTTATAGGCCCCGCGGCGCACGGCGGCATAAAACGCGTTGACGTCGGATGTGCGGATGACCTGCTTCTCGGCGGGAGCCTGTGGGGTAGCCGCCGTTCTCGCTCTGCCCGGTGCAGCCAAGTCCTCTAGCGTCGGGCGAGCCGGCTGTCCCGGTGAGGGTACAGGCGTCGGTACCGGATCGAGGCTTGCTGGACGTTGGGTAGCCGTCTCAGAAACGAAGCCTTGGAAGATTTCGAGCACCCGGGCAGTGTCGTTCTGCGCGTATGCTTCGGTAAGTACCTTGTGACGTGTAGCACTTGAAAAGGGCGCACGCAAGGCCAGCCACGCATGAAAATCGGGGCTGTGGTTGATCTCGTTCCAGTTCGGTAGCTCCCGCGATAGATCAGCGTGCATTCGCTTGCGGGCGTCTACCTCCACCGTGCTCTTGGTGGTCCCGAGTTGCTGCTTGAGCTGCTGTAGCTCTTGCTCAAGAGGCGCAGCCAGTTCACGGGCCGCTCTCTTAACGAAGTCGATCATCTCCGGCCCCATCTCTTCCTCGTCCTTCTTGGTAAGGAAGGTGGTGGGCTGGATCGTGGACGCCGGCGCGGCTGAGGTCGGCATGTTGGCCAGCATGTTTTCGAGCGCCTCGATACGCGCATTCGCCTGCATGAGCTGACTGCTTGCGTCGCGGTAGCGGCCGAACATCGCTTCATACTGGTTCTTGTACTTGGCCGCGTCGCCCTCAAGTCGCTGCGGCTCAGGCTGAGGCGCTGGAGTGGGGGCCGGAGTAGGAGCCGGAGGCGGCGGAGGCGGGGCCGCTTCGATGGTCAGGGGTACCCGATTGGGTAACCCCGGGGGTTCCGGCGGGGCTGTAATGACAATGGTTTCGGCAGGGGTAGGAGAGGGAGTGGCCGGCGCGGCCGTAGGGTTGGCAGAGGCCATGGCGGCATCTGCTTTCGCCGCTGCGCGCCTTACGGCTTCCGGGACGTACGCATCCGGATCGATGGGGAGGGGATTTGCCTTGAAGGGCGGCATGGGACGGTTCTTTCTGCGTGTAGGGCTTCTGCGCTACAGGCGGTTACGAGCGGGGTATTAGGCCCGCTGGTTCTGAGAAAGTTCGGGCCCCCCGAAGGGAGCCCGTAGTCAGGGAGGAACTGTTACCCGCGGGTGATCGTGACCGTGGTCGTGGTCGCCCACTTGAGGATGTATCGGTTCCAAGCGCCGATGGCGAGCGCCGCACCGTTGACGACGGTCACGTTCGCGCCGGCTGTCAGAGTGGCCGCACCGGACGAGGTGTTGTCGTTGATCAGCGCGAAGGTAGCCGTGGAGCCGACAGCCGCGTTGGCATCGAGCGCCTGCATGCGGGCGATGATGTTGGCCGCGGTATCGGTGGTGACAGTCTGCGCGGCGGTCTGGCCCGAAATTTCCACCGAGCCGCCAACCATCTGGGCCGCGGTCAGGGTCGGGTTGGCACTGGTGAGTGCCGTGTAGAGGCCGCTTCGCATGCTGTTCAGGACACTGGCCAAATACTGAATGGCCTCAGTCGTGCTCAGGCAGTTGGTCGGCAGGTTCGGATCATTAGCGCCCATGGTTAGGTCTTCCCCTTCAGTTTGGCCTCAATCTTGTCGGCCGTTGCAATACAGTCCCTGTACAGGTCCCGCAGCTCGGACGCGAATTGCGCCCGCCCTTGTTTGTTGAATACATCATCCCGGGCCGCAAGTACACAGGCCTTGATTTGCTCCTCGCACAGCGCGGCGAACGCTACCTCGAAGTCCTTCCACGAATTCGGCGCCGCCCGCTTCAGCCGGCACGCCGCAATCGAGAAGTCATCCTTGGCCCGAAGTTGGGTAGTCGTTGATGGATGGGGCTGACTTGGAATAGTCATTGATCGTTTTCTTGCCCTTGGCCAGCGCCATGAGGGCGCTGCGGGACGGCAACTCCTTGCTGCCGTCCTTCAAAATCTGTGGCTTCTCCGGCGCGCTCTTCTTCGCCATGGTCGCCTCCGTTACGGAATGGCCTTCTCGACCTCGATCAGCTTCTTCGCCAAGTCCTGATCGTCGATAGTCCGGCTCACGGTGAGCCCAAGCGCCACCTGCATCTTCTTGATTTCGCCAGCCAAGTCCTGCTGGTTGATGTAGCGCTTCACCGGCACGCCGGCGGCCGCCTGAATGGCGACGATGTGCTTCGACAAGTCGGCGGAGCCGTGAATGTCTTTGTGCGGCGTAACTGGCATTGTGCTCTCCTGTTGAATACCCCGGAGCGTTGGCCCCGGGGTACTATAGCATCACTTCTTCTTGCCGGCGAGGGGCGAACCCTTGCGCGACCGGGGACCGTCACCCGACAGCCCGGCCTTTTTCGGCGGGTGCTTCTGGGCTGCAGCGCTGCCCTTGCCGTACAGCTGGCGCTGCTGCGCCTGTGCTTTGGCGTTCTGGATCGGGCCGCCGCCGGCGCCCGGCTTCATGCGGGAGGGGGCCGCCATTAGCAGGGCAACGCGGTTTTGCCGGGCGTCGCCTTGCGGGACGTACCCTGCTTGCCAACCTTGCCGGTGCCGCCGCCCTTGGCGAACTTGCCGCCGCTGCCGGACGTTGCGTGCGCGCCGGTGCCGGGCTTCTGCGGGCCAGCATGCTGCTTGCCGAACATGTGGCCTCCGCCACCACGAACCGGCGTCATCTTGCCGGACTTCACAACCTTGCCTGCCATTCTAAGTCGCTCCTTGATTTAGCCGTGCGGCCCGCCGTTGATATTGACCCGCGGACCCGGGTCTCCAGTGGTGTTCCCACCCTTTGGTGCCTGATTTCCCTGCGCTTGTCGAGCAGCCTGTTGCTGGTTCTGCGCGGCGGCCTGCATCTGCGCGGCCTGTTGCTTCTGCTTGAGCTCGTCCTCCGACGGCACGATCTTGGCGCCCGGAATGCCGATGCCCTCTGCAACGGTCTCGAGCACCGCGGCGCGACCCTCCATGCCGATGATCTGCATGTCCATCGGGTTGGCCGTGATCTGGAGGAACTCCAGCTGGCGTGCGCGCTGTGTCTCGCGCTGGATGGCGACAACCACACCCATGACGCGGACCTTCTCGTCTCCGGAAAGGAGCCCGGAGCGGTCGGTCAACATGATCATGTCATAGAGCGCGGTTAGCGCCGGGTCAAAAATGTCCCGGTCGATGTTCGCTGCCACTGTCTGAAGCACCTTAGACGCGTTCGCCATCAGCATGGCAAGGCCGCTGGATGTCCTTCCCGCACCGCCGGCGCTTTGTCCGGACAGATAGCGCGGGATAGCCGATGCATCGTCGGCCATCGCATTGAGCTTCTCCAGCGCCATGAGGAGCTCGTTGACGTTCGACGTCGGCTGGAAAAAGCTGATCGGCACCTGCGAGTTCTGGCCCATGGGGTCGGCGAGATAGTGCCAACGCTTCCACGGATATAGGTCCTCGCCGTCCTCGCCGGGCGCGAGCCGCTCGTCATTGATCATGACTTGCGGGCCGGACGCGATGGAGAGGTTGTTTATCAGCGCTCGCATCACGCTATTCGTGCTCTCCTGCAGATCGCTGATGACGTCCGCGAGGCCGTTCCCGAGCGGCGTACCCGGGACCTTCTCGAACGAAGTGGTGTAGTAATAGTGCCGCTTGCGCGGGCTCGGACTGAGCTGGACCTTGATGATGTGCGTACCGATGAGCCACGCCTGCACCATGTAGTCGCGCAGCGGGTCCTGAATGAACTTCGCGTCCATGCCTTGTTCGAGCAACATGCGCCCCTGCACGTTGCCGTTGAACTCGAGACACGTGATCATGCCGGACTGGTTGTAGAGCGGGTTCTCCCGGCTCTCCATCTCCGCGCGCTCGGCGTCGCTCTGGTCCCAGTTGTCAGTCAGGCCGCCGCGTCCGTACTCGTCGAGCACCGCCCGGATAGCATCGCGGTCGTAGCCGGGTAAATCCAGCAAGTCGTTGAGGTCGGCGCGGCTCAGTCTTTGTCGCTCAACAACACTTGCGTTCTGGATATCGGAGACGCCGGGGGTCCACCAGATGTCGAAAGGAGACACCCGCTCCCAGAAGAGGCGCGGCTTATTAGAAGTAATGGCAGTGCCTGAGCTCCAATCGACAGTAGGCACAACGCGAACCACAGGGCCCTTGATGCAGGCGAAAGGAAATATTGGGAGATCGACAATGAACTCGGCAAGGGCCTTGTAGAAGTTACCTTCGACAAGAAATTCATCGATTTTGTCCTCTGCGATTTTCGCTTGATCTGCGGCTTTTTTCTTCGCGGCCTGACGCGCGCCTTCCAGAAGTATCTGGAGGCGGTCACGCACTTGATTGGGGTCAACCTGCTGTCCCGCCTGCTGCATCGTGCCAAGCTCGGCACGGATCAGCTGCTCGATGGCCTGCATGACATTGGGCGGGATGGCTGGGTCTGGTCCGGCTTCGAGCCCCCACGGCCGGTCAGCCTGAAGGTATACGTCCCGAAGTAGCGAGCTCGCGCCGCGGCATTTGGAGGCGATAAGCCTGAAGTAGATTTGCGACCCGCCGAACTTCTGGATTTCCTGAAGCTTGGTGGGGTCGTACTGGCCGTTGAAAGCCCGCAAGGCATTGATAAGCCGTACGGTCCACCCGGCCGTGGTGTTGTTCCTGTGCGTCCGCATCATCTCGAACTGCGAACGAATGTAGCCGGCGAGGTTGGTTAGCGCTTGCTCTGAAGGGCGGTTAGCTGCATCCTGCGCATTAGCCCGCTCACGGTTCTGCTTCGCCTCGAGACGGTCAAGCGCCCCCGGAGGGATAACTTGGATCACCCCTTGCGCCATTCCGGTTGCTGATGGAGGTAGAACACCGACCATGTTTCGCCTATATGCCAATTCGCAGGAGAGTACAACACTATGAGCGATCTGACACTGCCGCCGGATTACGCGCCTACCTTGCCCGAGGCAGCGCGGCGTGAGATCAATATGGTAAAGCTGGCGCGCGAAATTGCAATGGATTTGCGCGGCCTCCAGGAAATTTTGGAGCATCACTGCGTATCGCAACGGGACTTCGAGGTCCTGAAGCGTAACCCGCACTTCTGCCGGGTACTCTCTTCCGAGATCGAGGCATGGCAGAGCGCCACGAACACCCAGCAAAGGGTGCGGCTTAAGTCCGCGTCGATGATGGAGGAGTTCCTTCCGGAGCTATACAGGCGCCTGATCGACCCCAAGGAAGACCTGATGAAGGTCACCAAGGGAGCCGAGCTGGTGACCAAACTCTCCGGCCTTGGCGCCGAAGAAGCCAAAGACAATGACCCCAGCAACCGGGTCATGATCACCATCAATATGGGCGCGGACAACAAGCTTCAGGTGGCCAAATCGTTACCCCCCAAGGTAATCGATCACGAAAATGTGATCACCGAGCAAGTCACTGGTCTGGCCGACGAGCTCCAGCAAAACCTCTTCGAATTGAGTTTGGAAACGGCCTCCGATGGCAATATCAATCAGCTATAGCGCCTCGCCGACAGTATCTCGTTTTATGAAGAGCGCATCGTTCGGGCGTCTGATCGCCGGGCCGGTCGGTAGCGGCAAGACCACCGGGTGCATTTTCGAGCTCTTCCGGCGCGCGCTCGAGCAAGCCAAAGCCCCCGACGGCTACCGCTACACGCGCTTCGCCATCGTCCGACAGACGCTCAAGCAGCTGAAAGACACCGTCCTCAAGGATATCGAAGACAAGCTGCACGCCGTGTCGCGCTACAAGGTCATGGACAACGTCGTCTTCGTGGAGTTTGCCGATGTGCGGAGTGAGTGGCTTCTGCTGCCTCTGGAGACAGCCGACGATCAGCGACGGCTTCTCTCTATGCAGCTCACTGGCGCGTGGATGTCCGAGGCTATCGAAATGGATGTCAACCTCGTCGCCGGCATCGCTGGCCGCTGCGGCCGGTATCCATCTGGAGACCGCGGCGTCCCGAGTTGGTTCGGCGTTATTGCCGACACGAACATGCCTACCGAAGGTAGCGATTGGCACAAGTTCATGACGGAAGACCCGAAGGACTGGGAGATTTTCCTCCAGCCCGGCGGCATGGAGGAGTGTGCTGAGAATATCCAATGGCTAACGCAGACTGCAGATACTCTTAAGCTGCCAGAAGATGATCCGCGTCGTCTCGCACAGGGACGCCTCTACTACGAACGTCTCGCGCGGAATAACAACCTTGACTGGGTCAAACGATACGTTCACGCCCAATTCGGCAACGACCCATCCGGAACCGCCGTGTTCCGCGATAGCTTCAAGAGCTCGTTTCACGTCAGAGAAGGCCTCGAACCCAACCGATTTTTCCCACTGCTCATTGGGCAGGATTTCGGCCGCGACCCATGCAGCGCCATTTTTCAGATGGACCCGCGTGGCCGTCTTGTATGTTTGGAGGAAGTAATCGCGGAGGACATCGGCCTTGAGGGCCATCTTGAAAAGTCCCTTCGCCCAGTGCTTCTGCAGAGCCGCTACGTGGGCATCCCGATTATCGTAATTGGAGACCCCGCAGGTACCGCAAAGTCGACCGTCTATGAGGAGACAACTTTCGACGTCCTTAAGCGCATGGGCTTCCAAGCTGTGCCTGCGCCAACAAACGATCTCGACAAGCGCCTTCGCGCGGTCGAAAGCTGGCTCCTCAAACAGAATGACGGAACGGGGTCTATACTGTTCGACAAGCATCGTTGCCCCACCATCATCCGCGGCCTTGCCGGCGGCTACCGATATGCCCGCACGCGAACAGGCGTCAGGAAGGCACTTCCAGATAAGAACGAGTACTCACACCCTCTGGATGCGGTCCAGTACGTGTGTCTAGTAGCGCACGGGCGCGCGCACGAACTTCTCGGTAGGCATCTTCGAAAGGGTCGGGACCTGTCCCAGCGGGTGCGGGTGAGCGCCGCCGGTTGGACGTAGCATCGAGGTCCAAGTCCCGGCGGCGTCCGGTGGGGCGGGACGGCACGTGCTCGCGCTTCAGGTAGTCTTTAAGCGTCCGCTTGTGGATGTCGTAGTAGGCACAGATGACCCACACCTCCATCCCCCAAGCGTAGAGGTCCGCTACTTCGCGGGCCTCCTCGTTGGTCAGCGCCGGCCGCCCCCGCATTGCCATGGTTAGTCTCCGGGCCTGAAGGCACCGGTCGGCGGCATGTTCGTCTGGATGACGAGGCCGCTCTTCGGCTTGATCGCGTTGATGCCGCCGAGGATGTATTCCTCGATCTGCTTCGCTTCGCCCACGAGCTGCGCCGCGGTGATCTGTCCGACTGCGTTGTGCTTGAGAATGTCGGTAGCGGCCTGCAGTGATGTGAGACGGGTGTTGATAATGATCTGCTCCCGCGCAGCGTCGCGCTGCTCGTTGGACATTTGCGACGCTGTCATTTTTGGATTGCTCAATTGAGTTTCCTTCGTTCGGTTGACGTGATGGGTGCGAGGACTTCTTCGCAGAACGCGAAGTGGCGGTCTCCTGCGGCGCACCCGTACCGCGGAGCTCCATGGGTGTGGCAGTGCTGATCGAGGAGCCGCTTCACCTCGAGCCTTCCCTTGAAGGTCTCGTTGTCGGTGCAGACCAGCTGGCCGGTGGCGAACTTATGCGGTCTTGTCTGGGTCATCTTCCTCAGCCCCCATGGTCACTTCGTCGATCAGCATATTGAACACATGCGCGCCGCGAGTGAGCCAGAAAATAACCCGCGCCGTGTCGACAATGCTGGAGGCAAAATACTCCTGCCCGTCTTTCGTACGGCCGACGATGACGCATTCGGCAAGGTCGGCTCGGTGCGCGGCACGCAACACGTCTTGTATCGGCAGGTCCATCTGCGACCGCTTCGGGTGCAGCACTACGTTCTCTGGCCGCGGGACTTCGTGCGGGTAGACAACTTCTTCCGCGGGCTCGTCAGTTGGCATTGAGGAACTCCGTCACGCGATCACATATCGCCGCGGCCTTTTTGAGCTCTCCGGCCTTCATGTAATCTAGCGCGTCGTCGACCATCTGGCACTGCTTGATTTCGTGCTCGACGTATTTTTTGAGGTCATCGGTGTTGTCCACGCCCCCCTTGTAGAAGCGTTTACCGTCCTCGATATCGCGCAGCGTGCTCTGGTGGATGGCCATCAATCTGCGGATGGTGGTACGCGCCGCGGCCTTCGTGACATTCAGGTTCATGGTCCTGCCTCCCTCTATCTTCAGGCGAGACCCCAACATAAGGCCGCCCTCCTTGTTTTGCAAGAAGGGCGGAACTCTTCACAATAAGTTTACTTACGCCACTACACGGTCCTTACGGGTGCGGCCCTTGCGATCCGCTTACGCCCCGCTCCTGAAACTGTTCGGCCCGATGGTGACGGGACCGGCCGGCGCCGAGAAGTCCACCGGTGCAAGCGCCGCACTGGTCGGCGTCTCAGCTGGAGCCGCTGCAGGTGCCTCAGGCGTGGCCGGAGGTGCGTTGACAGGGGCGTTGGCATCCGTCGGCGGGGTAGGCGTGGTCACCGGTGCTGTGGTGGCCGGGACGCCGAGGATAGTCGCGGCCTGCGCCTTGAACTTCTCGGTGGCCTGCCGGACGTCGCTGGAGAGCTGAACGATCGCCTGCGTAAAGTGATCGGCGGTGACGGGGCTGGCGCTGTCGGCAACGGGCGCCGCAGCAATGACGGCCTTGTTGGCTGCATCTTGAACCAGCTTGTCGATGGTGTCGCTTGCCGTCGCAATGAGGTCGGCAATGTCAGACTGTAGTTGGGTGAATGCGTCCATGAAGTCCCCTCTTCGTTCGAAGTGGTGCGTCGGTGGACGCCCCTGCCTCCAACTAATACACGTTGTAGGCGGTTCCCGTAAAGGTCGTACCCGAGGAGTTCATCTGCGAGCATGACAACGGGATCAGCGTGGTGCCAACCGCAACTGCGAGCGTCACCGTCTGGCCACCTCGAGTGACCAGCGCGATGTTGCCGGCAACCGTGGCGTTGACCATGACGGCTGCGCCGATGGGCGATGCCGGCGTGTTAGCCACGAACGGCACGGCGTTAGCGAAGCCCCACTGTTGTACCGGCTTCGATACGAAGCCCGGATCGCCTGACATGGTCTATTTCCCTTTCTTGGCGCCCTTGCCGCGGGAGCCGTGGTAGTTCGGCCCGCCCGGCGCCGCCCCCTTCTCGCGAGCGCGCATGCCGATGACGCCACCCGGCACCCCCTGAGCTTTCATCTGGGCAGCGCGGCCTCCATGTCCGAGGGCATTGCTCTTGCCGTGGAAGGACCCGGTTTTCTTGGTGTTGGCCATGGGCCAGTCTCCAAAAGTTCTTGTGAGGGCTCGTCTGGTTTGGCGTCGCGCTCGAGCAGAATAGTTACCTCGTACGCTTCGCGGCCATCTTTCGCAAGTGCGTTCGGTTCGTATAGCCGCTTCATCTGAACATCGGATACCCTGACGGGTACGCCGTGAAACAGCTCAGCGGCACGCCGGTGGGTCTCCACGAGTGGTTCGACTTCGCGTCGCATCGTGTCGACCCAGAACTTCCTCGTCTCGCCGAGGATTTCGTTTGGGATCAGTTCGGCAATGGGGCTCGCGGAGCCGCTCATAGGCGCCTCTCCCGGTTGCCAATGCCCGCCTTCGCGCGTTCCTCTTCGGAAAGAACATTCCCGAAAAAGCCCTGCTCGGCGCCGTTCAAGTTGTTGGGATCGAGTGTGTCTGCGTGAACGGTAGGTTCGAAAAAGCCCTGCAAGTTCCAGTGCTTGTCGCCTGCTCCGTCAACAACGATCTCGTAGCGGTAACCATAGAACCGTAGGCCTCCGTGAACTTGTCCTTGCGCGCAGACTTCGCGGATCATCCGGGGGATATCCCCGTGCCGGTCAGCTGCCTGCAGGATCGTGTCACCATGCCGAGGTTGTCGTGGAAGACGCTCGAATTCGATGTGCATGTCGCGTTTGTAGGCATGGGCGAGGGCGTTGTCTAGTGTTGTAAATTTGTAACACTATGTGGTTTTATCGTGTCGCGGTAGGAAGGTACTTGACATAAAGGTGGGAACGTGCTAAAAGGGCGGAGGTTGAATTTTTGGTGGTCCTATGTTTGCGGGGGCCCCAAAAAAGCGCCCGGGGGGTGGGATGGGGGGCCTGTCCAGCTACCCCCCGGGGTAAGCCTCCCCATGCCTTGGCTGTAGGAACGCCCCGGCCGATCTGGCCACGGAGGATCGCCTACCACCCCTCAGGGAATTATCACGCGGTCTTATACCCCGCAGCTTGAGGTGACCCATCGAAAGGCAAGGTGTGCCCGGTAGAGAAAGGTCGTGGTGCCTGCCCTCCCTGCGGCGATGGGGTTGCCTTCACGGGTAACGTACCGACCACAGAAGCGGCTAAGCGTGGAAAGGGGAAACCCTTGGGGCACGCAACGGGATCGAAGGTTCTAACCGTCGAAGCATGAAACGGGTTTGGGCTAGGGTACTGGAGAAATCCAACCGACGCCGCCGAACGCTTATCGCGATGCCACCATGTGATGACTGCCTTGAGTTGCATGGCCGGATAGCGCTGTACGCAAACAAGCCACGACATAACTCGCGATGGGAAGGGACTGACAAACATCCCCAGCAATCTACGCCAATGCCAAGGTTGATTGCTGCGATGGCTTCGAGCGAAGGTGCTTTGCTGGATTATCCAGCCTAACGAGACCTGTTCGATCCGGGTCGAAGCCATCACACCAATCAATCTTGGAAGATTTTCCTCGCAAAGTATACCGCGTGGAGAATAAAACTATCTGGAGCGGTACCATGAAACGGTTCAACGCTTCAAAGGTTCGCGCGTTGGGAAATTTACAACCCCGGACCGAGAAGCAAAAAGCCTTCGCGAGAAGGGCGAATGGCTTGAAGATGCGATGGTCTCAAGATCGCGAGGCGCCGGAAATCAAGAAGTCTCGCGACTTTTTGTCGTGTGTTTCCAAGGACTTCGTGCCGGCAAAGCCGCGCGGAAATTCTGGATGTCGGCTTTCTGCCGCTGTTCGTGCGGCCGTTGCAGCACGTCGGCAAGCGAGGGAAGCCTTCTTCGCCTCGTTGTGATATTTCTAATTCTAAATTCTAATTCTGGAAAATACAATACTATAGGGCTTTCTGTACACCGGTGACCATACACATCTGACCAGACACCGGTGTACAGGGAAATCCTAGAACGCTCTAAAACAGCGGGAGAATTTAGAATTAGATAAGTCATTGATCTAAAACCATAAAATTTTGGATATTCTGACTTCTCACAACACCGTGATACACGATTTTGTCCACCGGTGTACAATGCCTTGATTTCGCCAGAAAGTCATGTCCATATGTGTACAATAGCGCGAAGGGCGCTAGTCACATCTGTACAATGACCAAAAGGTCGGTAGTCACATCTGTACAACGGAGGTACCATGTTCTGCCAGAAGTGCGGCCACTCGGAGACTGAAGTGGCTTGGACACGTAAGCTTTGGACACATGTGGCTAGAGGCCGCAAGTGCCAGAATACCAATTGCGGCGTTACCTTCGAGACCAGTGAGTGGTACATGCACCCTTTGCCGGGCATGGTGCCTAGCGAGGATAGCGAAGAGGACCGCCACGAATTCTTCGTGAAGCCCGAGCAGACGTTGCCGCCATCGGTACAACCATACAACCTGCCAAGCGTACAGCTGCCAGTTACTCAAGAGGTAACCACGGCTGCTCCGTTGCCGGATTGGATGGAGGACTTCACACAGATGCCTGATGGCAACTACGTCAACCCACAGAACGGCGACATATTTGATGCTACAGGCATACAAGTGGGCAGCTTCCCAAATTGGAACGCATGAGGTAACAATGTTTTCCCACAAGAAAGTCGGCGGGATTTATTTCTTAAAGCTGTGGCGGCTTAGGTTCTCTTTCTGTGTGGCGCGTCGGCCCCAATTGGTGCCGCGCAACCCGGCCAACCCTACTCTGGCACAACGCCTCGCTTACTTTCAGATGCAAGCGAGAAGCCTACGCCCATACAAAGGCGGCAACACAATCATGCCGTCGTACCCCGAGAACCACTAGGATACCTACAACCGTACAAGCACGACTGGTGGCGTGCCTCAAATCCGCCAGAGAGTTTCCTTCTGAGGGACTAGCTTCGACCTCATGAAGGTCTTGAATTACCTGCCTAGGTAATCATGCCCGAGCCGTGGATCGATATGCGAAAAGATAGGAACTAAGCGACGCCCTGTGCGTTGCGAAGTTACTTTCTTTGAGCCACTATCGAGAGGCCAAAGGGTATGCAACCCGCAAGTAACGGAGAAGCAACTATGAGTGAGAGTAACCAAGGTCTTGGCGTGGTCGATCCGGCGGTCTTGTTTGGCGCCGGCGATCCCGGGGTGCTGCCGACGTTCCTCAACAGGAACGCTCAGCCGCAGGGGCAAGCGAAGGAAGATAGCCCGACGCTAGCGCCCACCGAGGCGCTTATCTCCAACGCGCCTTCGCAGCGCGAAGCGCAAGCCGAGAACGAACGCGCCACCGTCGGCCACAACGAACCGCCGCCCGAACCCATGAGCCGCGAGGAGATGCTCAAGGAATTCAACAAGGACGTGGCGTCCTACGGGAAGGATAGCGGCAAGGGTGCCGCGGCGCTTCCAAGGCTTGGCATGCGGGTTATCCGCGCAGCGTCGGACGGTCTGATCTCCACGGAGAAGCCGAAAGACGGGAGCGAGAGCGACGCGGTGCGCATCTACAAGCGCTACGCTGAGCAGGACAGCAAGCACGCCGAGCACACGAAGGGCGGCATGAAGGCCAACGCGGCCAAGCTCAACGCCCTCATTGGGTTGGGCTGCATGACCACCGTCGATGGCGTGGAAGTCGCCTCGCGTGCCGTCTCCATCCGCGACAAGATGGAGAAGGAAGAACAGAAGCCCAAGGCGCTGTTCGCCGGGTTGGTCGACGTCGCTCGCAAGCAGATGGAGCAGGACAGTCCCTTGACTGACGATGCCATCGAGGCGGCGTTGGGCAAGGTGGTGAAGGACAAGAGCGTCGCCGAGGAGTGGACTGCGATCTACAAGAAGATCGACAAGCTTGTGTCCGGCGAGAACCCGCAGGGTCTCAAGGACCAGAGCGAGCAGGCGCTGAAGATCGCCGAGCTCGTCAACGAGCACATCAACAACTTCATGGTCGACGACGACCGCGAAGAGAAGATCGCCTTCTGCATGGAGCGCGGCATGACCCGCGAGCAGGCGACGCAGTTCGTCGGGAAGTAGTTCTCCACCCGGCGAGGGTGATGCGCGGTGGCTGGACGCTTGCGGGCGTTAAACGCAGGCAACTTCCAGAAGGCGAAAGCCGGCGGAGCCAGACTACTCCAGCCATCGCGCACTCACGCGCTACAGTACGCTTGCCAGAACACCGCTCGGAGGTTGATACGGCAAGTGTCGGTGGGGTCCGAGCCCGCGACCGACGCCAATCCACTACCGAAGTCTAGGAGGTTACCACGCGCAACGCACAAACCCGCTGGCAAGAGGCGCCTCTCAAGTGGTAGGCGATGCACTACACATCGTAGGAAGAACGAGGCGCCACTGAGCGCCTACAATGCCAGATGCTTCATAGCACCCTCACACTTCGGTGCAGCCTACCAGCTAGCAGTGCCGCACTTGTGCCGCACAAAAAGAACGCCTTGACAGGCCATCAACCCGACGATGTAAAACCCGGCCGATAATCGTGGGCGGCTCCCACGGCCTCTATGGCTTCGAGAGAAGAAAGCCTCTACGGCGTCCGGCGGCGCCGAAATTCCGCCGGTGCAATTCAGTAAGCCACGTAGCTCAAGCTTTAGAGCGCGACGATCCTCGATCCCGGGACTATCTATCCGGCTGCAGGGGACGAGATGCAGGCTGATCCTGCCGTGGCGACTTAATCCCCGTAGCTCAAAACGTAGCCTAGAGCGCCCGCGTTCCTGCCCGATGATGGGCCGTGGGGGATGCAGGCAAGGGGACTACACTCGTACCTGCCGGGGTAACACTTGATTTTATCTGTGAACCATCGGACCATGGGGTGTGTAAAGCACGCTGGTTGTTAACCCAGAGGACCTGACCGTTCGGCCTCACAACAAAGCCGGGCAGGGGGCATGGTCTCATAGTTCACAGTCAGGGAAGGAGAGCTCTTGAAAAAGCACAACCTCACAGTCATACAAGGGGGCCTTGTTGAGGTACCTCTAGAGGTATGGCTCACGCCATTTGGCTTTGCAGTCTTCTGGTGGGACTATTGGCGCAGAGCCCTTGTGCCTACGCCACGTCCTGTTCTAAAAGTTGTTTCGAGGCGAAGGAGTTGGTAGGTCACCTGTCGCGGGTGACTATCTGGGCACAACAGCCGTCCGGGCAATGAGCCCGGTATTGGACATGTGCGGGTTCGATGCCCGCCCGCCTCACCCCTATTACCGCGTAGCTCAAGCGGATACACAAGAGCACTCGCACGGCAAAGCGCCACTGGCGACCACGGCTGCAGGACGTGGGTGGGAGAATGATGCAGGTAAGGGCTGATACGTAGCCTGCCGCGGTAACCACTCAGACGCGCACTCACGCGCACAAAAATACCCCGTAGCTCAAGCGTCGGCGCCCCGCATGGGTGCAAGAGCAAAGACAGAGCCAGCTCGGCCCGGCAAAGGCCCTCCTGCCCTCGTCACAACAGATGCAGCGTGACACACTGCCGGGGTTACCTTAAAGCAAGTTGACAACCAAAAGGGTGCAAGCGTAAGGTATGCACCTTCGCGCGTAGTTCATTGGTCACTTATCCACGACGCCGACAGGCAGGGGGTATAGAACAACTCGGATGCTGCGAACGTGCGCAGGTTGGGAGCTATTGGTACTCCTCGACAGCCTCTTGCCTCTGATTAAGAGGGCCTCGTGTACGGGACCGGGGGAACGGCGTCGACTACTACATGGTGGGCGTCAACGACGAGGGAGATGCGGGAAGTAACCAAACCCGCCGCGCGAATTTAATTCCCCGTAGCTCAAGACGGCATAGAGCACCCAAGCCACACTGTTCGCAGAAGGTCTGGGAAGATGCAGGCGAGGCCCTCTTCGATTAACATCCTAGTAGGAGGATGAGAGTAACGTACCTGCCGGGGTAACAGTTAGCACCGTAGCTCAAGTAAGAGCACAGTCGGGAATGGAACCGGCGATGGCGGATGCGGGGTACGGAACCCGCCGGTGCGACTAAAAGGTGGGCGGAGCTTGGGATGACTGCAGCGCCTTGAGTACTTGCGGAGGATGGCCCAGACTTGGCGGTGGAACGAACCGCATGACGACGTACCTGCCGGGGTAATCCTCGTAGCTCAAGACGTAAACCATAGAGCAGCGGAAGCTATCCTTTGAGGGGTGGCGAGTAGCGATGCAGGCTAGGTGTAGCAATGAAAGAGAAACTCCCGTTTACGCCGGTGCTCACAAAGCACATGAGCGACGAAGAGTGCATCACGATGTGCATGTTGAAGGGGCACACCATGCCTTACTTCTTCTGCAAGCATCTTTTACGAGAGCACGACGTGTGGTACGTCTCCCGAATGCCGCGGCCCGGGGACGGGCCATACGAACAGTACATCAACAAGCACACCGAACCAAAGGGTAACGACTACAAACGCTTCTACTTCCTCTCAAGGGGAGAAGCGTGCAGGGTTGTTTGCGAAGTCAACGAGTGGTCTTTTGCGCACTCACGCGCGCCGAATTTCCCGTAGCTCAAGCAGCCGTGCTTGGTTAAACTCTATACACACAAGCACAGGGGCAAAGTCGAACGACAGTAGGACAGCAGACACAACCCGGCCTAGGACTTGGGAGCCGGCCCGCTGGATGCTTCCGAGATCAAGTAGCTTCCCAGAGCGACGGTGGCGAGGATACTCCACCCTCATGCCGTAATAAGGATGCAGAGCAGTGGCTACCTCTGCCGGGAAAACTCTAACCTTCGGGGGTAACCATGATCGAACCATTTAAAGCTCGGAAGTCCCATGAGGGACCCGAGGTCGCTTACGCAGCGATGATGGGTGGTGCGTTCTTCTACAACTCGGACACAGCACGCTGGATATGCTACGATCCTTCTCTCCCCGGTGACAAAGACAAAGCCTTCGAGATCGCTGGTTGGCAGTGGAAAGTAAACGCGGCGCGGCACTTCCTCAGGAGGCGCGGCTTCGAGTTCAACGGCGACGGGGTCGTGGCATGCAGCCCAACAGCTCAGAGCTAGCGGTTACCTACGCGATCATGCTGGGTGCTTGGTTTGAACGAAACAAACACCCCATCAACATCATTCGCTGCACCGATGGAAAGGTAAGCGTCTATGGCCACACAGAAGCTAGCGCCGCCATTGGCTGGCTCACTGCCAAAGGCTGCTACTACATCGACGGACACGGGCAGCTGGTCAGGCGCAAGTACGAAGAACATCAAGTTGAATATTACAACGATGCGTCGTCTTGATGCACCCGACTTGGTAGGCCCTACTGCGACGTACCTAGCTGCCTTAGGTCAAGAAGGTGTATTGACTAGGCGAGGCCACCTGCGCGAAAGCTGGCCCGATCCGGTACTTCATCAGAGACTTTACAAGTCCTACACCGAAGTGTGCATCGCTTACGCAACGCTTCTGGGGGCCGACATCAAGTGCGGTACGGACGAAAGCCCGGGGTGGACTGTGAACGCTTGGTACTGTCCCGTGCAAGGCGGCCAAAAACTATTTGGCGACGACGCGCTCGATGTGGCCGAGCAGTTCTTGTGCCGCAAGTGCCGTTGGGTCGCTCTCAACAAAGAGACCAACGAGTGGGAGCTCGTCATGCTCTAATGAGGAGTAACACTTCATGTATGTTGTGAAAGACGAAGCCACCCGCCGCGTGTGGAGCTGGCACCAAGAGAGTAAGCAGGGCCTTCGCACGGCCATCGCCGAGGCCGACATGCGCTCCGAGGACACCAATAGGGTTTACTTGGTCACCGACAACCACAACCTGCGGCTCTACCGGGCGGTACCTGCCGAGGTAAAGTTTCAGCGCGAGCAGCCGCGGCGTGCCGCTAGGCAACTCAAGCGCAAGGCCCTTGTGTGGAAGTTGCTCCGCTGGGTCGGCACGCTCACTCAGTGGCTTGGCCTACTGCTGATCTTTATTGGCGTCGCGGCGCACGCGCTGGGAGTTGTCTACTAGGAGCACTCATGCCAAAGCCGCCTGTCTTGTTTAAGGTAGACGGAGCGGAGTGGGAAGCGCCGGCTCACGGCGGCGGTATCTACTCGCTGCACGTGGAGTTAGACAACGGCGACCACTTCTGTGTCTGGGCATACTCGGACCACTCGCCTGACAACTACTGCTGCGTGCGGTACAAGGCCAACCAATTCACAGGCCCCGAACACGAGCTATGGTTGGGACCACTGGAGGCACAATGTCTGGTGCTGGAGGCTCTGAAGGAAAAGAAACCGCCCACATCTTCTATCCCGACGAATACGAAAAGATGTTCATAGCGTTCGCGCATCTCTGGGGCATGGTCAGTTACCCGCCGGGTACCGCAGACTACCAGTCGTCGCACAGATGCGCGCACCAGTGGGCGTTCGGCAGTGACGGCAAAGTCTACGTCGGCTACATGAGCGAGTTCACTTGCGCCATAGAGTTCTGCCGGCTCAACAATCTCAGCGAAGCAATGGAGGAGGCGCTGAATGCCCACCAAGCGGGTTCGCCGTCGCTTCGAGACGGTTGAGGTGTACGATACTTTTTGTTCGTGGCCCTACAGCGAGGACAAGGTCTACGGCAAGGTCACAATAAAAGTCCCCGTACCTCCTAAAAGGAAGAAGCAATGTTCATCTACATCTCGAAAAGCGACGTACTCCAATCCATTGGGTTTGCCCTCACGTCGGCAAACGAAGAGCTCGACAGGGTGAAGACCGCAGTAACGAGCGGCATCCTCATGAGCCTAATCGAGAAGCACACGGCTTCGCCCGAGGCACAGGAGAACGCGTCGCGCGCACTCACGGACGCACAGGAGCACGTCGCCAAGCTGGACACGCTCCGCCGAATGGCGGAGTATGCCAACGAAAGCGAAATCCTGCTGGACGCCGAGAGCTTCGCGCTGATCGAGTGCAACCTACCTGCGAGGTAACTGAATGTTGGGGCGGGGGATAATTATGGCGGGGCTGGTCTGCGTGATGCAGCCCCGTTGCAGCGACCACATCGGCAACCGTACAGGCATACAACCTGACTACTTCGCGTGCCTTCTTAAAGGCGACAAGCTGGTCACTGCCCGTCGTCGGCACGACATGCTGCCACTCACCCAACAAACCAAGATATACCTGAAGTGGGAGGAGTAAATGGCCGGGCAGGCGAAGCAGCGGTGGCGCCAGCACATCGTCGATACAGCCCACCTGCTCGGTTATGTATTGGAGTGGCGCGACGGTGGTTACGTGGTGCGAAAACCGGGCAGCGGCTACCTTATGGCTATGCAGGCGTTCAGCCCAACAGGCCGCCACACCATGTGGCCGAACCACCGTAGATTTTCATTCAAGTGGACGGCTGCAATCGCAGCGTTGAAGGACGCAGGCATAGATGCGCGAACACTTACCGCACCCGGAGAAATTAGAACTGGCCGGAGCCGCGTACCAGAGGTACTTGACCGGCGAAATCAGCTGGAGAGAATTTCAGTACGAACTAACAAAGCTACGCGTCGACGCCGATGATAGGGATAGCTTTGTCCGGAGCCGGCCTAGTGACAGCGTACGTCACACTAGTCCTCACGGCCGACCGCACGCTACGGCGCAAGATAAAGCGCGCTTTGACGCCAGCGTGGATTGGCTGGTATCTTATCGGGCCAAACACAAGGCTGGGAAAGGACATCCTGATGGGACCTGACGCATCCGTCGAGCTGATGAATACCACCGAGTGGTGGAAGTGCGTGCTGCCATGGCCCGGCAAGGCGAAGTGGTGCGATACGCACATCGCCATGGCGATGTTGTTGGGCGCCGAAATCCAGTATCAGGCAGTGAGCGCCTTCGACTGGGACGAGGCGTGGGTCATCGAAGTAGAACAAGACAAGCTTATCGCCTCTACCTCCAAGGTAGGCGTTGCCATCGCGTTTTTGAAGTACAAGGGGGTAACGTGAGTAAGCTACGCATCCACGTGCATCTCTGCAAGCACGACAGTCCGAGCGGCCTCTACAAGGAAGGCGAGTACGGTAGCTTCTTTGCCGGAGATGTATCAGAGGCCACGCTGTGGTTGGCCGGCTTCAGTCGGAAGCCGCTGTACGCAATCAACGTTATACCCAAGGAGGTAACCAGTGGCGAAGAAACCCGTAACGCGTGAACAGCCACGGCTGACTACGCTGACTATCGTAGCCACGGGGTTTAAAATCGTGGAGACCACATCGCTTGAAATGGAGCGGGCCAGCTTGCGGTACTTGCAAGCCAAGCTTGCTCTTCTTCGGCAGCTGGAACGTAGGGGTAGTCCTTATATTACTGCTGCAGAGAACGCAGTTAAAGCGGCGCTGGACCGCGTGTGGATGGCGCAAAGGAGATAACCGATGGGCGCGGCCCTTAAGAAGAACCAAGACTACACGCTTCTCGCCCGCATCAAGTGGGCGGCATGGGGCGTGATCGATATCGAGGCGATGGAGCGCATGCAGCGCAGGAACTACATCAACCACGTCCGCGAGGAGCTGAAGCTTCACGGCTGGACGCTCGAAGCCGGTGGCTCGCAGAGCGTTCCTTACTACCGCATCTTCAAGATGGGCACGCCGGTCGCCGGTGAGAAGCAAGCCATCGTGAAGAGCTTCACCAGCTCCACCCTCAAGAAGGGCGCCTTCCAGAAAGTCTGTCGTGACGTTTTGGGGGTGATCGACCCGCAATCGCTGGAGCACCACGAAGGGTAACCACCATGAGCGACAGGCCGAATTACGACCGCGCGCTGGCCGCGTTGCAGTCGGCGTACGACGCTTGCTACAAGCACCCAGAGCGCAATTCCCTTGGTATGTCCATCGGGCCGTTCTCCGGGGTCAACGTGGCGCTGGGCATAGTCGCAATGCTGGAGCGCGAAAACACCGAGCTCAAAGCGCAGGTGGCGAAGCTTAAAGCACAGCTTGGAGGAGACCAATGAGCGATCTCGAGATAGTGGACTATGCGCGCATCGCGTCCCAGATCAGGGCGCTCGAGCCACGCGCACTCACGCCGGACCAACTCTCCGATGTGCTGCTTGTGATGGAGTGGATGAAGCAGGAGCTAATCTCCCGCGATGAAACCATCACAAAGCGTCAAGTTGAACTCGACCAAAAAGAAACCGCGCTCCGGGAGCGGGAGCGCAACGTCGTCCTCAGGGCGCGTACTGTGGACTTGGCTATCGGGCTTAGGCCCAAGCGCTCCAAACTGTTCCATTACCTGAAGAGGTAGTCGGGCCGCGGGGGCGCGTACCGGAGTGAGACTATGCCTTATGCCGAAGAACAGACTGCCGCCATCCGCATGGTGGCATTTGGAGTGTTGGAAGCCGAAGTCGCCAAGAATGATCCACCGCCAATATGGGCGTCACCTCAAACCGAAGCGGCCGACGAAGTCGAGAGGCTTGTCTTGAGGGAATTCACCGCACTGGGGTGGAAGTTGGCCAACTCCGTCGAGAGATGGCGCGGCCGTAACTACGGCAAGTATGTTCTGCTAGGGCCGCTCACGCACGGCGCCGCATTCGCGGTGCGCCCGAGGATCGGCGAAGGTAACCTGCGCGAGGTGTGTCTTTGCGCGGTACATTATTTGGATACGGGGAAAACCAACTCCAAGTCCAAATACGCGGAATAGTCCGCAGTCTTGGTCATCTAACAAGAGGAGAAACTATGCCGAAGAAAGGCCAGAGAATGAGTAAGGAACGGAGGGAGCACCTCTCACGTGTAATGAAGGCACGACGACAGGAGCAGGAGAGCTTTGTCGTGAAGGAAGTGCCCAAGGCACCCTACATGGTCGACTGGGATGCACCGAAAACGCACATCCCACACCCGCCGCTCGCCTATGCCATCAAGGAAGGCGACGACATCTTCGTGTGTTTCGGTTTCGACGGCTCGCTCGACCGCAAGCGTGTTTCGGAAAGCCTCGCCCGCAAGCTATTGCGGGACCTCTCGGCGATCCTGATCTAGCGTCCCCGTACCTCTCTTTGAG
>Ga0068856_100000569_pt1 | contig 40404 bp, 31 predicted proteins | sample KBSCornC62_FD_66595 | JGI IMG/M metagenome (GOLD analysis project Ga0068856, IMG submission 66595) | Corn rhizosphere microbial communities from Kellogg Biological Station, Michigan, USA - KBS Corn C6-2 | ecosystem: Host-associated > Plants > Roots > Rhizosphere > Soil ...
CGAAAGTTGCCTGACCTTGAGCGGAAAGCCCGCAAAGCGTTCGCAGAAGTTGCGGAAGTGCTGGCGCGCGAGGAGCGTCGTCGGCACGATGACGGCGACCTGCTGTCCGCTCATGGCGGCGACGAAGGCGGCGCGCAAGGCGACTTCGGTCTTGCCGAAGCCGACATCGCCGCAGATGAGGCGGTCCATCGGCCGGCCGCGTGCCAGGTCTTCCATCGCGTCGGCGATGGCTTTCTCCTGGTCCTCGGTCTCCTGGTAGGGGAAGCGGGCGCAGAACTCGTCATAGACGCCTTGCGGCGGATCGACCGGCGGCAACGAACGCAGTTCGCGCGCGGCCGCGATGCGGATCAACTCGGCTGCAATCTCGCGCACCCGCTCCTTCATGCGCGCCTTGCGCTGTTGCCAGCCGACGCCGCCGAGCCGGTCCAGCTGCGCGTTGCTTTCGTCGGCGCCGTAGCGTGTCAGAAGTTCGATGTTCTCGACCGGGAGGAAGAGCTTGCCGCCGTCATACTGGATTTCGAGACAGTCATGCGGCGCGCCCAAGGCATCGATCGTCTGAAGACCCATATAGCGCCCGACGCCATGCTCAATATGGGTCACGAGATCGCCGGGCGCGAGACTGGAGGCTTCGGAGAGGAAATTCTGCGCCCGTCGCGAGCGCGCCGCCGCCCGCACCATCCGGTCTCCGAGGATGTCCTGCTCGGAAACGACCGCGAAGCCGGGAGCCTCGAAACCCTTTTCCAGTCCGAGTACCGCGATGCCGACCGCGGTCTCGTGCAGCTTGGCCGCTTCCGGCCAATTGGCGACGCTGCGAATGGCGGGGAGACCGTGATCGGAAAGAACGCCACCCATGCGCTCGGACGAGCCGCCGCTCCACGAGGCAACGATCACCCTCTTGCCGGCGTGCTGCAGCGCGGCGACATGGTCGGCCGCCGACTGAAAGACGTTGACCTTTCCAGCGGCGCGTTCGGGCTGGAAGTCGCGGCCCACCTTGCCGCCGGCATCGACGGATTTCAGCGACTCCGGTGCCTGAAACGGCGACAAATCGCGCACATTGTGGCGCGAAAGGCCCGCGGTCCATTCCGCATCGTCCAGACAGAGCCGCTGCGGTTTCAACGGTTTGTAAGGCGGCGCCTTGATGACGTTCTTTTCCGCATCATGCCGCTGCAAACGGAACTGTTCGCGCGTCTCGAAATAATCCCGAACAAGTTCGAGACGCGCCGCCTTGGTCTCTTCGCTCTGATGACCAAGCAGTATGAGCGCGCGTGGCAGGAAATCGAACAGCGTGTCGAGCTTTTCGTGGAACAGCGGCAGCCAGTGCTCCATGCCTTGCTGCTTGCGGCCGGCACTGACCGACTCGTAGAGCGGGTCGTCGTCATGGACTGGCCCGAACTCGGCGACATAGCCGGAGCGGAAACGGCTGATCGACGTCTGGTCGAGAGGCGCTTCGCTGGCGGGAAGCAGATCGATCTCCTCGATCCTGTCCGACGAGAGTTGCGTTTCCGCGTCGAAGCGGCGGATGGCGTCGAGCGTCGAGCCGAAGAAATCGAGCCGCAGAGGCTGCGCGACTCCAGGCGGCCAGAGATCGATGATGCCGCCGCGGAGCGCAAAGTCCCCCGGCTCGCGCACCGTGCTGGCACGGACATAACCGTTGCCGGAGAGAAAGGTAACGAGTGCGTCGCGATCGACGTCTTCGCCGGTGCGCGCGGCAAAACTCGCCTGCGCGATCCAGTCGCGCGGCGGCACGCGTTGCAGGAGCGCGTTCACCGTCGTGACAACGACGGCCGCCCCGGAATCGCTTTTGCGCCGGGCCAGCGTTGCAAGCGTCGCCAGCCGCTCGCTCTCGATGTCGGGTTTCGGCGAGACGCGGTCATAAGGCAGGCAATCCCATGCCGGGAAAGAGAGGACGGATAGTTTCGGCGCGAAGAAGGAGATCGCTTCGCTGACGCCGGCGGCGTGGACATCGTCGGACGCGACGAACAGGACAAGCGCGTCCAGGCGCAGCGCCGCCTCGGCCGCAAGATAGGCATCGTAGCCTACTGGCGCGCCGGTGACCGCGAAGCGGCCCGGCTGGCGCGCGATGTAATCTAGACGCTCCATTTCGGATTCCGTCGCCGGCAGAGCGCCTTCAGGCGGGCGAACACTGGTGTATCGAGGGCTAAAGGAACGGGTGCATCGTCCCGAAGCCAGGCATAGACCTCCTGGTCGGGCGCGATGAGCAGCGCCTCGAACTGGTCGAGTTCGGCGTTGGACAGTCCCGGAAGTTCGGCGGCGGCAAAGGTGCCGAAGATGAGGTCGACCTCCTTGAAGCCGCGCCGTTGCGCCCGGAACAATAGCCGTTTGCGGCGGACCTCCGAAGAGCCACCGTTTTCCTTGCTTTCCATGCGCCGGATATAGCGCCTTAGCTCCGTTGAGAACAACCTCCCCGGTCCATATTCTTCCATCGCAATGCGCCCTTCGATTCTCTTCCCGCTGTTCGCCGAAACGCGCACGCTTGGCGGCGTCGGCCCCAAGCTCGAGAAGCTGATCGCGCGGGTCGCCGGGCCCAGGATCGTCGATCTGATCTTCGATCTGCCGATCGGATTGATCGACCGCTCGTATCGTCCAAGGCTGGTCGACGCGGAAGAAGGACGCATCGCGACTGTGACTGTGACTGTGCTCGATCACGTCGCACCGCGCGACCGGCGCCAGCCCTATCGCATTCGCTGTTCCGATGACACGTCCAGGATCGAGCTGATCTATTTCCACGCGCATGCGGATTACCTGAACCGCACGCTTCCGGTCGGTTCGACACGCGTCGTCAGCGGCAAGATCGAGCGTTACAAGGACAAGCTGCAGATGCCGCATCCCGATCATGTGCTGGCGTCGGACGAACTCGGCGAAATGCCGTTGCACGAGCCTGTTTACGCGTTGACCGAAGGTTTGCCTGCGAAGCCGCTTTTAAAGGCGGTGCGCGCCGCGGTGGCCAAAGTCCCCGCTCTGCCGGAATGGGACGATCCGGCGTTCGTCAAAGCCAAGGGCTGGAAACCGTTCGACGTCGCGCTGCGCGCCACCCATGCGCCGACGAACGAACGCGATCTTGCGCTCGATACGGCAGAACGGAGCCGTCTCGCTTATGACGAATTGCTTGCCAATCAACTGGCGCTCCTTCTCATCCGCCGCCAGATGCGCGGCGCGAAGAAGGGCCGCAGCCTGAAGGGCGATGGAAGCTTGAAAGCATTGGCGGTCGCCGCGTTACCCTTCGCGCTGACGGACGCGCAGCTTCGTGTCATCGGCGAAATCGAAGCCGACATGGCTTCGCCGCAACGCATGTTGCGTCTTTTGCAGGGCGATGTGGGTGCGGGAAAAACGATCATCGCTTTTCTGGCGCTTCTCGGCGCCGTCGAATCCGGCACGCAGGGCGCGCTGATGGCGCCGACCGACATCCTTTCGCGCCAGCACATGGCGGCGTTGGAGCCGGTCGCCAAGGCGGCTGGAATCCGCATGGCCCTTCTGACCGGGCGCGAACGCTCGGGCCGCGATCAAACGCTCGCTGCGCTTGCCAGAGGTGACATCGACATTCTCGTCGGCACGCACGCTCTTTTCTCCGAGGACGTCGCATTCGCCGATCTCGGATTGGCGGTCGTCGACGAGCAGCACCGTTTCGGCGTGCATCAACGCATGCAGCTGCAAGGCAAGGGCGGACGGCCCGCCGACGTGCTGGTGATGACGGCGACGCCCATTCCGCGCACGCTGGCGCTCACGGTCTATGGCGACATGGATGTCTCGCGCCTGACCGGCAGGCCGCCGGGCCGAAAGCCTATCGACACGCGCACGCTGTCTGTCGAGCGGCTGGACGAAGTCATCGAGCATCTGCGCAAGGCGATTGCACGAGGCGCCCGCGCCTACTGGGTGTGTCCCTTGGTCGAAGAGTCCGAAAAGATCGATCTCGCCGCCGCCGAAGAGCGCGCAGCCATGTTGAAGCGTTCGCTGGGCTCCAAGGTTGGCTTGGTCCACGGCAGAATGAAGGGGCCAGAGCGCGACGCGGCGATGGCAAAATTCAAGAGCGGTGAGACGTCGATCCTCGTCGCCACCACCGTGATCGAGGTGGGCGTGGATGTCCCCGAAGCCACGATCATGGTGGTCGAACATGCCGAACGTTTTGGTCTTGCGCAGCTCCATCAATTGCGCGGACGCGTCGGCCGTGGCCAGGGAAAATCGAGCTGCCTGCTTTTGTATCAAGGCCCGCTCGGGGAAACCGCCAAGGCACGACTGAAGACGATGCGTGACACCGACGACGGCTTCGTCATCGCAGAGCAGGATCTGCGCCTGCGCGGCGCCGGCGAACTGCTCGGCACGCGGCAGAGCGGCATGCCGCTCTTCCGCTTGGCCGACCTTGCCGCGCATTCCGATTTGCTGGCCGTGGCGCGTGACGATGCGCAACTCGTCCTGCAACGCGATCCGGAGCTTCAATCTGCGCGCGGCGAGGCCTTGCGCACCCTGTTATATCTGTTTGGCCGCGACGAGGCCGTGCGCTACCTCAGGGCCGGTTAGTACGCGCTGATGCGCTCAGTCTTCGTTATCTTTGCCCATGAGCGGCTCCTGTGCTCAGATACCGAAAATAATATCGCTTCCGCAGCGACACCTTCGGCGCCGGACCGGATTACTCGTTCATGAACGCAGACTTCGCACCTGCCCTCGAACACGCCCTGCGGCCGGCCCTTCCCGGGCTCTTGAAACTGGACGCACTCTCGCGCCTGTCCGGCGGAGCCAGTCAGGAGACATGGTCGTTCGACGCCATCTGCAAGGACGAAGTCGTTCCTCTCATCCTGCGGCGTTCGCCCGGCGGGCAGCCGCGCGTCACGGGCGAAACGTCCACCTCGGTTCCGCTCGAAACCGAAGCGATTGCGATCGAGGCTTCGCGCGCCGCCGGCGTGAAGGCGCCGCACGTCCGTTATGTCCTGCAAGAGCGTGACGGCGTCGGACAAGGCTATGTGATGGATCGATTGCGCGGCGAATCCATCGCGCGAAAGATTCTGCGCGACAAGGAATTCGATGCGATCCGGCCGCACCTCGCGCGCCAATGCGGCGAAATCGCGGCGCGCATCCATGCCGTGACGCTAACGCCCGAGCTACGCAAGGTGCTGCAGGTTGTCGATGGGCGGGCGCAATTGAATCGGTACCGCACCATTTATGACACGTACGACTATCCGCATCCGGTGTTCGAAATGGCCTTCAAATGGCTCGAGCCGCGCATGGCGAGTGCCAAGCGTCAGACTCTGGTTCATGGCGATTTTCGCCACGGCAATCTCCTGATCTCGCCCGAGGGAGTCGAGGCGGCGCTCGATTGGGAACTTGTCCATATCGGAGATCCACTCGAGGATCTCGGCTGGATCTGCACAAACTCCTGGCGCTTCGGCATGCAGGAAAAAGTGGTCGGCGGTTTCGGCGACCTGGCCGATCTGCTTGCGGGCTACGAGGCCGCCGGCGGCGTCCATGTCAGCGAGGAAGAGGCCCGCACCTGGATCGTCTACGGCTCTCTCAAATGGGGGATCATGTGCATGAGCATGTATCAAGGTTTCGTGCGCGATCACTCTGTCGAGCGTGCCGCGATCGGTCGCCGCTCGTCCGAAACCGAAGTCGATCTCATCAACCTGATCATCAGGGGTAAAATCTAGCCATGATGGATCAACCGTCCCTCCTGGAACTCGTCACCGCAGTCCGCGACTTCATCGAGCAACGCGCTATGCCGGAGCTCAAAGGTCATACGGCTTTTCATGCCCGGGTCGCGGCCAACGCACTCAGCATCGTCAAGCGCGAACTCGAGACCGGCGGACAAGCTGCTGAAGACGAACGGATGCGGCTTAAGACTCTTTTGAATCAGGACGGAGCATTGATGGACCTCAATCGCGAGCTGTGCCGTCGCATCCGTGAAGGCGCTATCGGCCTCGACTCTCCGGGTCTCGCCGAACACTTGACGCTGACGACGCGCGACAAGGTCGCCATCGACCAGCCGAACTATTCCGGCCTGAGGCGGCTCCTGGCAGACAGTGGGCAAAATTAAGCTTCGGGTGTGAGAAAGCGTGCGTTCGAGTCGGAAATCAGTTTAGTTTTCGATGTTTATGATGCGGTAACGCGACGGGATCACGCTCGTCGTTACCCGCGGATAAAGGGCAAAGCATGCGCATCGCGATGATCGGGACAGGCTATGTTGGGCTGGTGTCGGGCGCCTGTTTGTCCGAGTTCGGGCACAGCGTCGTCTGCGTCGACAAGGAGGCAGACAAAGTCGCGGCGCTCAAAGCTGGAACGATACCGATCTATGAGCCGCGCCTGGACGAGGTCGTCGCCACCAACACCAAAGCCGGCCGGCTGACATTCGAGACTGACATCGCAAAAGCCGTGCGCGGAGCCGACGCCGTTTTCATCGCGGTCGGCACGCCAAGCCGGCGCGGCGACGGCCATGCCGATCTTACTTATGTCCATGCCGCCGCCGAGGAAATCGCACGCGCCCTCACCGGCTATGCCGTCGTCGTCACCAAGTCGACCGTTCCGGTCGGCACCAGCCGCGAAGTCGAGAAGATCATCCGCAAGCTGCGTCCTGATCTGGAATTCGACATGGCATCCAATCCAGAGTTTCTTCGCGAAGGCTCTGCGATCGACGATTTTCGCCGCCCCGATCGGGTTGTGGTGGGCTGCGACACGGAACGCGCGCGCGAAATCATGCGCGAAGTCTATCGGCCGCTCTATCTGCACGAGACGCCGATCCTTTTCACCAGTCGCGAGAGTTCCGAACTGATCAAGTATGCCGCGAACGCATTCCTTGCCACCAAGATCACCTTCATCAACGAAATGGCGGATATCTGCGAGAAGGTCGGCGCCGACGTGCAAGACGTTTCGCGCGGCATCGGCCTGGACGGCCGCATCGGAGGCAAATTCCTGCATGCCGGACCGGGCTTCGGCGGCTCCTGCTTTCCCAAGGACACGCTTGCGCTGCGCAAGACCGCGCAGGATCTTGGAACGCCGACCAGGATCGTCGAGGCGGTCGTGTCCGTGAACGATTCGCGCAAGCTTGCCATGGCGGAAAAGATCGAGCGCGCTTTTGGCGGCGTAAACGGCAAGACCATCGCTGTCCTCGGTCTCACATTCAAGCCCAACACGGACGACATGCGCGATGCGCCGAGCCTCGTCATCGTGCCGTTTCTCCAGCGCAAGGGCGCCACGATCCGTGCTTTCGATCCGGAAGGCGTCAAAGAGGCGCGCAAGCTCATGAATGTCGAACTGTGCCGCGATGCCTACGAAGCCTTGGACGGTTCCGACGGCGTCGTCATTCTGACGGAATGGAACGAATTTCGCGCCCTCGACATGGCACGCATGAAAGCGCTGTTGAAGACGCCCCTGATGATCGACTTGCGCAACATCTATCGCCCGAACCAGATGGCCCAAGCCGGCTTCACCTACGTCAGTGTCGGGCGCGCGACGGCGGCGCCTTCGCGCTAGCCGATATAACCCTTATCGCGGAGGTGCCGCACGATCTGGGCCGCGAGGTCCGTCGGCTGGGCCGTTGTCGTGTCTATTCTGAGTTCGGCCAGCTCGGGTGGTTCGTAGGGACTGTCGATACCGGTGAAGTTTTTGATCTCGCCCGACTTGGCCTTGCGATACAGCCCCTTCGGATCGCGTTCCATGCAAACTTCGAGCGGCGTATCGACGTAGACTTCGATGAATTCGCCCTCGCCCATCAGTTCGCGCGCCATGCGCCGCTCCGATCGGAAGGGCGAGATAAACGAAACAAGCACGATCAGTCCGGCATCTACGAACAGCTTTGCCGCCTCGCCAACCCTGCGAATGTTTTCCACGCGATCGACGTCTGTGAAGCCGAGATCGCGATTGAGCCCGTGGCGGACATTGTCGCCGTCGAGCAAATAGGTGTGTCGGCCTTCGGCGAAGAGCGCGCGTTCGACCAGGTTCGCAACGGTGGATTTGCCCGATCCCGAAAGACCGGTGAACCAGAGCACGACGGGCCGTTGCCCCTTCTGGCCGGCGCGCGACTGCTTGCCGACGTCGAGCGCCTGCCAATGGACATTGGTCGCCCGCCTGAGGCTGAAATCGATCATTCCCGCGCCGACGGTCGTGTTGGTGAATCGGTCGATCAGGATGAAGCCGCCGGTGTCCCTGTTGTCGTGATAGGCATCGAATGCGATCGGGTGCGATGTCGCGAAATTGGCGTAGCCCACCTCGTTGAGATGGAGGGTCTTCGCGGCGTGCTGATCGAGCGAGTTGACGTCGATCTTGTGCTTGAGGGCGGTGATCTGAACCGGCACGGTCGCGGTTCCGAGCTTCATGAGGTATTGCCGCCCGGGCAGGAGTTCGTCTTCCGCCATCCAGAGCAGATGCGCGGCGAACTGTTCGGAGACGTCCGGCCGATCTTCGGGAGCAGTGAGAATATCGCCGCGCGAGATGTCGACTTCGTCGGACAAGACAAGCGTCACCGCCATGCCGGCCACGGCCTCCTCGAGATCGCCGTCCATGGTGACGATTCGCTTGACGGCGCTCTTGCGGCCGGACTTGGCGACTGCGATGGCGCCGCCCTTGGTGATGCGTCCGCCGGCCACCGTCCCGGAGAAACCGCGGAAGTCGAGATTGGGCCGGTTGACCCACTGGACGGGAAAGCGAAACGGTTTGCCGACGAGATCGGTATCGACATCGACGGTCTCGAGATAGCCCAGCAGCGACGGGCCCTTGTACCAAGACGTGCGCTCGCTCGCGGCTATCACATTGTCGCCAAATCGTGCCGAAATCGGGATCGGCTCGACGCTGGAAAATCCGAGACGCTGTGAGAACGATGCAAAGTCCTGGACGATTGCGTCGAACGTCTCCTGCGAATAACCGACCAGATCGATCTTGTTGACCGCGAGGACGACATGGCGGATTCCGAGCAGCGAGGCGATGTAGGCGTGGCGGCGCGTCTGCGTGAGCACGCCCTTGCGTGCATCGACCAGAATGACCGCCAGGTCGGAGTTCGAAGCCCCGGTCGCCATGTTGCGGGTATACTGTTCATGGCCGGGCGTGTCGGCGACGATGAATTTGCGTTTTTCAGTGGCGAAGAAGCGATACGCGACGTCGATCGTGATGCCCTGCTCGCGCTCGGCCTCCAAGCCATCGACCAGGAGCGCAAAATCGATGTCGTCGCCGGTCGTGCCAAATTTCCGCGAATCCTTTTCCAGCGCAGAAAGATGGTCTTCAAACAGGAGCTTGGAGTCGTAGAGCAGCCTGCCGATCAGCGTCGACTTGCCGTCGTCCACGCTGCCGCAGGTCAGAAAGCGCAGCAGGGACTTCTTCTCCTGCGCAGCAAGGAAGGCTGTGAGTCCCGACGTCTCTGTTCGCTGTTCGGCACGAGCCATCAGAAGTAGCCCTCCTTCTTCTTCTTCTCCATCGACGATTTCTCGTCGCTGTCGATCAAGCGGCCCTGTCGCTCGGAGGTACGCGCGGTGAACATTTCGGTGACGATGCCCTCAAGCGTGTCGGCATCGGACTCGATGGCTCCGGTCAGTGGATAGCAGCCAAGCGTACGAAAGCGGACCAGCCGGTCTTCGAGCCTCTCGCCGGGAAGCAGCTTCATCCGCTCGTCGTCGCGCATGACGAGCGTACCGTCTCGTTCCACGACCGGACGACGCTTCGCGAAGTAGAGCGGCACGATCGGGATTTTCTCCGCGAGGATGTATTGCCAGATGTCGAGCTCGGTCCAATTGGAGAGCGGAAAGACGCGGATCGACTCGCCTTTGTTGATGCGCGTGTTGTAGACGCGCCAAAGCTCCGGACGCTGGTTCTTCGGGTCCCAGGCGTGGGTCGCGGTGCGAAAGGAAAAGATGCGTTCCTTGGCGCGCGATTTTTCCTCGTCCCGCCGCGCGCCGCCAAATGCAGCGTCGAAACCATACTTGTCGAGTGCCTGCTTCAAGGATTCGGTCTTCATGACCTGCGTGTGCAGGGCCGAACCCGAGTCGAACGGATTGATGCCGCGCGCGATACCGTCCTCGTTGATATGAACGAGGAGCTTCAGGCCGAGTCGCTTGGCCGTTTCGTCGCGAAACTGGATCATCTCGCGAAACTTCCAGGTCGTGTCCACATGGAGAAGCGGGAACGGAGGCTTCGCCGGATAGAACGCCTTCATCGCCAGGTGGAGCATCACCGACGAGTCCTTGCCTATGGAATACAGCATCACGGGGTTGGCGAACTCCGCCGCTACCTCCCGCATGATGTGGATGCTCTCGGCCTCCAGGCGCTTCAAGTGTGAAACAACAGGACTTTTCATGGACAAAATTACGTACCCCGAAGGTCTAGTGTGAAATAGGCTGCGCAGGAGCGAGATGCAAGGCGCCGCCGATCAGTTCAACGTCCGCGGCACAAGCGGTTCCGAAGGCGCCTCTGCCGCCACCGCAAAGCGAATACGGCCCAATTGCCGCCCGTCTCCTGTCGCGATGTTGACCCGCCACTCCCCGGGCTTGGGCCTGCTCTTTACAGAGTAGACGCGATAGCCGCCATCGCGACCACCATTTATGGAAAACAAAACGCGTGACTGCGGCTGCCAACGCCGGGCGGCAGAGTCGTACCACTCCCAGCGGTGTACGATCTGGGTCGAAACCCGGGCGGGCGCGAAGACTGAACTGTAGAGATAGAGCTTGTCGCCCGGTGCAATGTGCTCCACCGGAGGCACACCCAGGTAGGTTGTCCAGGGCTGTGGCTCTTCCACGGCCTGATAAGCGGACCCGACCTTTTTGACCGCGTGATAGACGCCTGCATCGGCGAGGGCCAAAGGCAGCGGTGGCAGAATCTTGGCGAAATAGCACAGGTTCATGACGGCAAAGATTGCCAGCGTGCCTGCGAGAATGCGCACGCGCACCTGGCGGAAGCGCTCGCGGCCGAGCCTGGACAAGATATCCGCGTACAACCAGAAGACGCCAAGGGCCACCGCTCCGCTGATCAGAAACGGAATTGTGCCGAGCATCGCAATCAGCACCGGAACCATCAGGATCGCGTAGGAGAACAGCGCGAAAAAATAGAGCAGCAAGGCCAGGGTGAAGCGCGTCGTATAGGCTTTGAAGAATTCGTTGCCGACGAAGATGCCGGCCAACAGCAATAGATACGGCCACGAACTCCACAGCGATGCGCTGCGCAGATAGAACACGCAGAAGCCGCTGAGAAGACAACCCAATGCAAATTGCGTCGCCGCCGACAGGATCGTGCGTACGCGTCGACTTGGCTGCTTTTCCGGCGGCCGCGACTCCAGCCGGTGCGACACCGCAATCGCAATTCCGGCGACAGCGAGATAGGCGACAAAGACGATATGCGTAGAGACGTGATCGACCCGACCAAATGCGAAGCTGTCGAAGATGTAGCCACCCGCCATCGATATGGCCGACAGATGCCGTTCATACTGGTGAGCGAAGGCGATGACGGTCTTGATGGGCCTTAGGCCGTTGGCAGTCGAGATGGACGTCAAGGCGACTTCACCGTCGGGACTTCGCCCGCCCTGCCATAGGCATCGTCGTAACGCACGATGTCATCTTCGCCGAGATACGACCCGGATTGGACCTCAATAAGGCGAAGAGGCTCTTTGCTGGTGTTTTCCAGGCGGTGCCGCGCGCCGACCGGGATGTAGGTGGACTCGTTCTCCTTGAGCGGGAACACTTTGTCGTCGCAGGTCACCTGAGCCGTCCCTTGCACGACCACCCAGTGCTCCGCGCGCTTTGTGTGGCTTTGCAGCGAGAGGCGGCCCCCAGGCTTCACCATGATGTGCTTCACCTGATACCCGTCGCCCGCATCGATGCCCTGATAGCTGCCCCAGGGGCGAAAAACGATCTTGTGCTCCGATAGTTCAGCGCGGCCCGACTCCTTGAGTTGGTCCACGATCGCCTTGACGTCCTGTGCGCGATTTCTTTCCGCGACGAGTACCGCGTCTTCCGTCACGACGACGACGAGGTCGCGCACGCCGACGAGCGCCGTTATGGCTTTCTCGCTACGTACGAAATTGCCCTGGGAATCGTGGACCAGGACGTCGCCCTGAAGCGCGTTGCCGTCCGCGTCGCGCTCTTGCAAGGACCAGAGCGAGGACCATGCGCCAACATCGCTCCACCCCATGTCGCAGGGCACCACTGCGGCCTTCTCTGTCCTCTCCATCACGGCGTAGTCGAGTGAAATGCTCTTGGCCTTCGCGAACGCTGCGGCGTCGAGCCGAACGAAGTCGAGATCGCGTTTCGCTGCAGCGAGTGCCGCCCGGCAGGCTTCGACGATGCCCGGCTCATGGCGCGACATTTCAGCAAGGAGGACATCCGCGCGAAAGACGAACATGCCGCTGTTCCAGACATAGTCGCCGGCCGCGACGTATTTCTCGGCCGTTGCACGATCCGGCTTTTCGGCAAACCGCTTGACGGCATGAACGCCTTCGGTTCCGACGAGAATTGCGCCGCGCTGAATATAGCCAAATCCCAGTTCAGGACTGCTCGGCGCGATTCCGAATGTGACAATGAAGCCCTGCGCAGCCGCAGTCGCGGCGCGCTTCACCGCCGAACGAAAGGCGGCTTCATCCATCACGACGTGATCGGACGGCAGGAGCAGGACGACGGCTTTAGGATCGCGTTCGGCCACCAATAGCGCCGCAATCGTCGCCGCAGGAGCGGTATTGCGTCCCGCGGGTTCGAGCACGATCGCGCGCGGTGTAATGCCGATGGCCTGCATCTGTTCGGCGACCAGGAACCGGTGACTGTCGCTGCACAAAAGAATTGGGGCCGCCGCACCCGGAACCTTGGCGCGAAGCACCGTGTCCTGAATCATTGTGTTGGTGCCGTGCAGAGCAAGGAGCTGCTTCGGCAGAGCGGAGCGAGACATCGGCCAGAGCCTGGTGCCGCTGCCGCCCGAAAGGATCACCGGATGGACCTGTTCTGACGCAGTCATCTCATGCTCGCCGTGTTGCGCAGTCCGTCGTCAGAAACAACCTCAGGCGCCTTGTGCACCGATGATGGCAACGGAGCAGACGTTCATGGCTGGCGCGCCGCCGAGATTGTGGGTCATTCCAATCTTCGGGTCCTTGAGTTGCCGCGCGCCGGCGCGACCCTGCAGCTGCAGGTACATCTCATAAAGCATGCGAAGTCCGGAAGCTCCGATGGGGTGCCCGAAGCATTTGAGTCCGCCATCGATCTGACAGGGAACCTGACCGTCGGCGTCGTAGAAGCCGTTCATCACGTCCTTCCACGCCTCGCCTTCCTTTGAAATGTGCAGGTCTTCCATCGTGACGAGTTCGGTGATCGAGAAGCAGTCGTGCACTTCCATCATCGAGATCTCATCGCGCGGATCACGAATGCCGGCCTCGTCATAGGCGCGCTTCGCCGCGATGCGGGCAGTATGAAAGTAGCTGCCGTCCCACGAATTATGCTGACTCTCCAGACCATTCGATAAGGAGAGTTGCAGGGCCTTCACCGTGATTGCATTCTTCTTGCCCATGGCGCGCGCGATTTCCGGCGTCGTCACGATGGCGCAAGCCGCGCCATCCGACACGCCGCAGCAGTCGAAAAGACCGAGCGGTTCGGCGATCATCGGTGCATTCAGGCACTGTTCTTCGGTGATGGGTTTTTGCAGGTGGGCTTTGGGATTCTTGGCACCGTTGGCATGGCTCTTCACGGACACATGCGCGATGGCGCGCTTCAGATCCTCTTTCGAAACGCCATGCTTTGCCCGATAGGCCGAGGCAAGCTGTGCAAAATTGCCGGGCGCCGATCCATTGGCCGACCAAAGCGGCGCAAGCGTCGCGCCTTCGCGCTGCGGCAAACCGCCATAGCCTGTGTCCTTGAGCTTCTCGACGCCGAGTGCGAGCGCGATATCGCAGGCGCCGGCGGCAACTGCATAAACGGCGCCGCGAAAAGCCTCGGAACCGGAGGCGCAAAAATTCTCCACCCGCGTCACCGGTATATTGGGAAGCCGCAGTGCGACCGAGAGCGGCGTGCCGCCCTTTCCGACATGTTGTTCTTCGATGGCCGTGCCGAACCAGGCAGCCTGGATCTGGCTTGTCTCGATGCCGGCGTCCTGCAGGGCTTCGAGATAGGCCTCGACCATGAGTTCCTCGGCGCCAGACTCCCAGCGCTCGCCGAACTTCGAGCAGCCCATGCCCAGAATTGCCACCTTGTCCTTGATACCGGTTGCCATGCTCGTGCGTCCTCTTTCTTTTCTGTCAGCTACTAGATGAAGGGCTTCGCGCCGCTCGATCCACAACGTACTGTTTTCAAGTTTTTCAACCCACTTTCACTCCCACCGCAATTGCTCAATGTTTCGCGGACTATACCGCCAATCTGGCGGTGTTGGATAAGTCGGGCCATTCAGGCCGCGGCCAGATGCTTTGGTCGCCGTAAATCCTTCGCCAAACCCTCTCCCATCAGATCGATGAAGTTCTCGCAATAGAACCGGTCGATCTGGTTTTGGTTGCAGTCTTGCAGCGACTCGCCAAAGCGCTTGAGCGGATTGCGGCCGCCTTCGACATGGGGAAAGTCGGACGAAAACAGACACACTTCATCGGCGCTGTTGCGGATGATCCATCCGGCATCTTCGTGCGGATAGGGCGTGACGCGGACCTGGCGGCGGACGAATTCCGACGGCTTCATCGAGAGCTTTTGCAGCCGCTCCTCGTTCTTGATGAAGGCCATGGCTGCGGAATCCATGTTCCGCATCCAGCCGGGGACCCAGGACGCACCAAGTTCGATGGCACCGAATTTGAGCTTCGGAAACCGATCGAGCACACCGTCGAAAATCAGGGCCGCAAGCGTGAGTTCGACCGAATGAGGGATAGGCATATAGCTGACCGAGGTGAAGTTCTCTTCACCCCCGTGAAAGTCCTTCACCCGCGGCAAGCCATTTTCAAAGTAATCGGGCCGCAGTTTCTCCTCACCGCCGACATGGAAAACAATCGGCAAGCCCGCCTCTTCTGCCATCGCCCAGATCGGGTCGTGCGCGATATGGCTTTGGGCATGGCCGCAAGGCTTCGAAGCAATCAGCAATGCCTTGCAGCCGAGATCGATGGCCTCGCGTGCGGCCTTCCTGGCCAACTCGAAGTCCACCAGCGGTACATAGCCGGTTCCCAGGAATCGTCGGTCGACCGAGCAGAAATCGACCATCATCCGGTTGTGCGCCTGCGCGGCGGCATAGGCGAGTTCGACAGGTCCGCTGTCGTCGAGGCCGAAATTGCCGAGGCACCAAGTGGTAAAAATCAACTGGCTGGCGAAACCGAGATTGTCGAGCGTCCGCGGACGGTCCTCGCGCCGGAAGGAGCCGTGCGCCTCGTAGTTCTTGCGCAGAAGAACATTGCTGTCCGCCCCGGCACGAAAATCGGGATCCTGGTGCAGGGCGCGCGCCTTCTTGACCCAGCCGGCGTCGCGCGGATTCTTCTGCAGTTTCGGAAGCGCGTCATAGGCTGCGCGAAACTTCGGATCGAAGTAGGCATCCAGACTGTCGGGCATCTCCATGAGATGCGAATCGGCATCATGGACGACCCGATTTTCGACATAAGGCATGGGTACGCTCCCCATATTGGCTGGCGCAATTCTATCAGACCGGAACGGCTTTCCAGAAATAGCGCACAAAGCCGCGCTTCGGGTCGAAGTCCTTGATTCGGAACGCCATGCGGACCTTGGAACCGGTATCGATCTGGCCCTGCTCGACGTCGGTGATGTCCGCCATCAGCCGGCCGCCATCCGCGAAGGTGATCATGCCGTAGTGGTTCGGGGGATCCATCGAATAGGTCAGGAAATCGGCCGACCAGGACAGCACCGTGCCCGGCCGCTCGGCAAAACCGTAATCGTCTTGGCTGTCGACAGCCTTGCAGTTCGGATTCACGCAGATGCGGCTCTTGGGATATTGCGCCGTGCCGCAGACCCGGCATTTTCCGCCGACCAGACTGAGCAGCATGTCGCTCTTGCGATAAAGCACGGTCAGTGCCGTGCGCTTGTCGACTTCTGCGCGCATGCCCTTCTCGAGTTCAATCAACCCGTTGAAGCCAAGAAACTTCATGTAATTGGTCTCTTCCTTGCGTCGCGCGAGCGCTCCGCTCACGCCATTGCGCTTGGAGAGTTCGCGCAGTGCGGGAGTGACCTCAAATAAAAGTGCGTCGGCGCCCTGAGCGAACTGGACCACGAGGATCTTTTCGCCGGGCTTCGCTCGTTCGAGCGCGTGCACCAACATCAAAAGCGCATGGCCGGCACCGGAGTCGCCGACGTTGGCGGCGAGATTGTCGCGCACCTTCGCCGGGTCGATGCCGCATTGCTTTGCGATGGTCTGGTCAAGTCTCGCAAACGGACATGGCAGGATGAAATGCGCGACCTCGCCGGCCGCTATCTTGCACTTCTCGAGCAAGGCTTTGACGGCGGCCGGCACGATCTTCGTGTAGCCCTCGTCGCGGATCCAGCGTTCCTCCCAGCCATAGTCGAAATCCTCGCCTTCGCCGCGGAAGTGATCGACGAAATCGAGCGTCGCGGTATGGCTTCCAATGAGTCTGGCGACGACATTGTCGCGTCCCAGCGTGAACGCCGCCGCCGCATCGCCATAGGCGAGTTCCTGCGACGATGCCGCACGCGTCTTACGCTTGTCGCTCGCCACCAGCAGCGGCGCGTTCAGCCGACCCGCGGCCACGGCATCGAGCGCCGAGATCAAGGCCGAGGTCCCCGCGCGCTGCGACGACGACACGTCGACCGAAGAGATACCCTCGCCGAGACCAAGAGCCGCCGCGACGATGCCGGCGTTCTGGCGGTCGGCATAAGGCAATGTCGTCGAGGCCAGATATATCCCGTCGACATGCGCCCGATCCTTGACCGGATCGGTGGCGGGCAGGCAATCGCGGCCCGCTTCGAACGCCATGGTCACGGCATCCTCGTCCCAATTCGCCATGGCGCGCTCGCCCTTGGCGCCGCCGACGAGATTGGGCGCGATCCAGGCATTGGCCTGGGCGACGGATTTGCGCTGCAGGCGGCGGCGGGGAATGTAGGCGCCATAAGCAGTGATGCCGATCATCTTGGATCCTTGTCCGACTTTTCCGAAACACAATCAGGTTTGCGGCCGTTCGCCTAGTCGGGCGGAAGGATACATCCCGTGCCTTTGGCCTTCAGCGCTGTGCAGAGCTGGGCGGCTTCGCTGGCGTCCAGCCGGCCGACGCGCAAGCGGTAATAGCGACCCTTTGCCGGCAAATCGACCGGCACAATGCTCGCCTTGCGGCCGGCCAGTAATTCTCCCGCATTCTTCTGAACGTTGTTCCAGGCGTCGCTGGCCTCGGCCGCGCTTCGATAGGCACCCAGTTGAACCGAGTGGTCCGCCGGGCTGGGGGAGTCGCTGATCGTCGGCTTGAGAAGGGCTGCGGTATTCATATCCGTCGCCGGCCCTATGGGACTCCTGGGCTTGGATCCATGCCGGACGTGCCTCGCCGGGGCCATCGCAACTGAAGGAGTTGTCTGCGCTGCCCCCGCATCCATCGCGATGAGTCGCTCCTCCGCCAGGGCGAATTGGGGGTTCGCGGCCAGTGACGATCGATAATATTCGACCGCTGCCGCGGGTTGGCCGAGCGCTTCGGCGATCTGCCCCATCCCATAGTCGGGATATTCGGGGTGCGGGTTTCCGCTGCGCATCGATTCCTCATAGTCCGCGCGCGCCTCGCTCAGGCGGCCAAGACGCCGCAACGCGTTGGCGCGATTGTTGAGCGCGGCGGCGAAGTTCGGCCGGAGCTGGAGCGCCGCGCTGTAATCGGCCAGCGCCTCGTCCGTGCGTCCCAGTTCATCGAGAGCGATGCCCCGATCATACAGAGCGTCAGCCTGCTCGGCCGCATTTAAGGCCCGGCCGGAGATCGCCTCGCTGAGGTCGGTCACCGCAGCCTTGCGGTCGCCCAGAATTTCGTGTGCGAGCCCGCGCCGAACGAGATTGCGCGCATGCTCTTCCGCAGAAAGATGACCGGCCGCGAGCGCCTTATCGGCCAGAGCGAGCATCTGCGCTGCGCTCGCCGCGGGCAGGACATCGTTGTCAGGTGCCGCGTCCGACGCCAGCGCCGCACCACAGGCATAAGTGGTGAGAAGCATGCAGCCGATGACAGCGCTGAATTTGTTCATGCCCAGAACCATTCTTCAACGTCAGAGCCGATGATAATTCCGAAACCATTCCACGAAACGCGGAATGCCGTTCTCCAAAGAAACTTTCGGTGCAAAACCGTAGTCGCGTCTCGCGCGCGTAATATCCGCGAAGGTCTCGCGCACATCGCCTGGCGGACCATCGCGATATTCGACTTGTGCCTTGCGGTTCGTGGTGCGCTCGATATGGCCAATCAGATCGAGCACGGATTGCGGGTGCGAATTGCCGAGATTGTAGATGCGGTGCGGCGCTTCGCCGGCCGCGCCGGCGAACGGCTTCTCCACAATCGCGACCAGCGCCGCGACGACGTCATCGACGTAGGTGAAATCCCTCAGCAACTTGCCGTCGCCAAACACGGGAATCGCCCGGTCATGCAGAATGGCGTCGGTGAAGGACCAATAGGCCATGTCCGGCCGTCCCCATGGCCCGTAGACCGTGAAAAACCGCAGTCCCGTTTGCGGCAGGCGGTAAAGTTCAGCATAGGAGTGAGAGAGCAATTCGCACGATCGCTTGGTCGCGCCGTAGAACGAGACCGGTCTGTCGGCGCGCGCGTCCTCCGAAAAGGGGGGCTTTGTGTCGTTGCCGTAGACCGAACTCGACGACGCGTAGACGAGGTGCTTCAAGCCCTCATGGTGCCGGGCAAACTCCAATAGGGTGGAGTGTCCAACCAGATTGGCATGGGTATAGGCGCCGGGATTGGTGTTCGCATAGCGAACGCCGGCCTGCGCCGCGAGATGCAGTATCACGTCATAGCGGTCGTTTCCCGCCGCAGCACGCAAGGCTTCCGCGTCGGCGACGTCGACCTTGACGAAGCGATAGGACGAGCGCGCGCCGATCTCCGCAAGTCGCCGCTGCTTCAGAGCCGGGTCGTAGTACGCATTGACGTCGTCCATCGCGGTGACCGAGTGGCCAGCGTCCAGCAATGCCAGTGTCGCGTGATAGCCGATAAAACCGGCTCCGCCAGTGACCAGTACTCGCATTCGTTTTTCTCTGGACCCGTTTCTGCCCGAAATGTGGACGCTCCCCTCCTATGTATGCCAAGAAGTCTCGCCCATAAACCCGGTGCATCATGGCCAAGCCGAAACCTGTGCGAAAAGCGGTTTTTCCGGTCGCCGGCATGGGAACGCGCTTTCTTCCAGCCACCAAGGCGGTGCCCAAGGAGATGCTTCCCGTCGTCGACAAGCCGGTCGTTCAATATGCGGTTGAGGAAGCAAAAGAGGCGGGCATCGAACAGTTCATTTTCGTCACCGGGCGCGGCAAGCACATCATCGAGGATCACTTTGACCATGCCTATGAGCTCGAGGCTCTTTTAACGGCACGTGAAAAGACCACTGAACTCGACAGCCTGCTGGAGGGGTTGCCGGTCAGTGGCTCGGTTTCCTTCACCAGACAGCAAAAACCCCTCGGTCTGGGTCATGCGGTCTGGTGCGCACGCCACCTGGTCGGCGACGAGCCCTTTGCGGTTCTGCTCCCCGACGATCTTCTGGTCGGCCAGCCCGGGGCGCTCGCCCAGATGATCGAGGCCTACAATATAGTCGGAGGTGGTGTGATCATCGCCGCAGAGGAAAAGCGCCTCGAAGAGACGCGGCTCTATGGCGTGGTTTCTCCGGGTGTTACGCGCGGCAACATTACGGAGGTGAAAGGGGTCGTCGAGAAGCCCAAGCCGAAGGATGCGCCCTCTCGCCTCTGCATCATTGGGCGCTACATCCTACAGCCTGAAATTTTTGCGGAGCTCGAGCGTCGCGAAAAGGGCGCCGGCGGCGAAATTCAACTGACCGATTCGATCGCCAAGCTGATTGGGCGGATGCCGCTTCACGCCGTCAACACGAGCTGCGAGCGCTACGACTGCGGCGACAAGGTTGGGTTTCTGCAAGCGAACATCGCGCTCGGCATGACGCGTGCCGACATCGCCCCAACGCTTCGAAATTTCCTGAAGTCTATTGCGTAAATTGATGTGTATGTTGTCCGAAGTTTTAAGGACCAGAAATCACTCGACAATCGGCTATAGGTCGCGAAACTACAAAACTTATCCAACTGATATAGGTCCAGCCATTGCTTTGGCACTTTAACCACCGTTGGTTCAGGTGGGCCGTGATGTTGCTTCTGGCGACAGCGGCCATGTCTTCGCCGGCGGCAGCCGCGACCACGTCGAACATAGAGACAGCCGGCAAGGCGGTCGCGCTTGCGCTCCCGCTCGTCGCGGTCGGAATTTCGCTGGGTCATCATGAGGACTGGGACGGCGTTGCCGAGCTGGGCGTGTCCACCGCCGCAACGCTCGGCGCCGCCTATCTGCTCGGCCATGTCGTTCGCGAACAGAGGCCCGACCATTCCGACTTTCACTCTTTCCCCTCCGACACCGCGGCGCTGGCATACGCGCCCGCCGACTATCTTTGGGCCCGCTATGGCTGGCAGTACGGACTGCCCGCTTATGCCGCGGCGACGTTCGTAGGTTTTTCGCGCGTCGATGCCAGAAAACATCATTGGTATGATGTCGCCGCCAGCAGCGCCATCGCGTTCGGCTTCAATTACGCAATCGTGACGCGCTACCACAAGAGCGACAGGTACAGCGTCTATGCGAGCGCCGATCCGGATTCCATCGGCGTTCACTTCACGATGAATTGGTAGGAGCGATGCAGCATCAGGCCAGAACGTGGGCGGCGATCCTGATCACTGCATGCCTGTTGTCGGCGTGTACGTCTTGGGGATTTCCAAAACGAGGATTTCTTACCCGCTATTTCGCCGGATCGGATCTTCAGAAGTCGGTCACGACATCGGACGATTTGGCCGGCCGACCATTTCATTCCGCGATCGAAACCTATACAGGGCCGGCACCCCTCGCGCGTCGCGCCGGCGAAAGCTCAAGCCTGGCGCGCACCGAGGACACGTGTACGACTATGGCCCATCAACGCGCGCTGGACCTTGCGTATCAGGGCTTTGGCGATTCGACGCAGAAGATGGTTTTCGACAGCGCCTACCGCGACTGTGTTTCCTGGCGACAGAAGCACTAACGTTCGTCGCCTCGCTCAGAAATCGATCTGCAACGAACTCTCAAAGGCCGCCGTGAAGCCATGGTGAGGCCGCAGCTGGTCGTCCTGCACGCGAGCCGCCAGGTCGAGCTTGACGCCTGTCCAGGGCACAGTCACGCGCGCTTCGCCGATATCGATCGTCACCGGTGCCGTCGTCAAAGGGTTGGCTGCGCCCGTGAATGGTGTCGAGACCTGTGCACGGTGAAACGTGAGCGTGAAGGTGCGATCGCCCGCGTCGACCGCGCTCGCCTGCAAGCTCAACAATCGTGAATCGCTGTCGAGGCTGAACCCGAGCGCGCGGCCACGGTAGCGCATGCCGTCGACTGGATATTTGGAGTCGTTGTAGGAGACTCCGAAACCGACATCGCCGAAGCTGAAGATGTTCCTGGTTGCGATACTGTCGGTGTACTCGGCCGTCAGGCGAACATTTTGTCCTCTGATCGGCACCCACACAGACGCGCCAAATAGATGACTCGTGAATGAGTGCACGATCGGATTCGTATCCTCGTTCATCACCTGCGAATAGACCTCGAACGGCACACCAAAGGCCGATCGCGTATAATGAATGTCGATGATGCCCTCGTCATTCGTACGGCTCGGGTGCGCCGGGTCGTTGCGTAAATCGAAATAGGTCGCGATCGGCTTGCACGGGTGACCCTTGCCGCAGAGTTCGTCGGTGCGCGCAAGCCCGATCTGCAATCCGGGCAGCGGATTAAAAGTGAAGCGAAAGCCGTCCCAATACGTGTTGGTCGCCACGCGCTTGTCGTTGAACCAGCCGATCAGAAACTCCATCTGCCAAGGACCGAGCCAACTCAACCATGGCGTGCGAAACTCCGACGTGCTGTCCCGCTCGATCCCGATTTGCGGAAAGGGCCTCGCGTTGTTGGAGTAGGAGAGTGCCGAAATCCAGCCTGGGCCCCACCAGTGCGTGAGATACCCCGCATACACGAGCGCGCCGCCGATCTTTTGCGCGACGTAGCTTCCATCTGGCATGAATTGCTTGCCACCACCTTGGAATCGGGGCGCGAAGATCCCCGCCGAAAGGCGAGCCGCGGTGGTGGACGTCATGTATTCCAAGGACAGTTGCGCTTGGCCCTCGCCCAGGCCGAGCGCGTCGAAGCCGCGCACGATATCGGGCCGGTTGGTGACATCCACGGTTGCGGACGCGCGCAGGTCCCCGATGCGCATTTCGCGACGCGCCAGATCGAGCACGCGGCGTGCGGCCTCCCGGACATAGACAGGCTGGTTTGCGAGAGCGTCTTCGGTTTTCAATCGGCGCACGACACCCGCCCAAGGTACGGGCCACTGCGTGGTGATGTCGTCGATGACGCCGGCGCTGGCTAAGATCTGGATGTCGGACCGAAGCTCGGAGTCGCCGACTTCAGCCCAGGGAGAGGCCGACGCGTCAGGCCATCTGCCTAGTGCGACAACCAGCGCGATTGGAACTAGCCAGTCCTTCCTCATGATCCATCCCAGGCGCTACCGCGTGCTCTGACCAACGAGCAAGTCCGGCTACTTTCGAGCTGCAGGTTGCCCCCGATTTAGATCATCGAGTATTTGGTCCACCACCCCGTAAAGGCCGTCTCGAAACTCAACCTTGGGCGACCAGGCCAACTCGCGCAGCGCCAAGCTTGCATCCGCATAGCGGCCGATATCGCCTGTCGGTTTTGATGTATCGAAATCGATACGATCGATCTTCATGCGAGGATGTTCGGTGATGAGCCGCGCTACTTCTGCGATCGTGGTGCAGTTTTGGGGCCCCAGCATTATCACCTTTTCGCTTCCGTCGTAGCCCAGCGCCGCCCGAATTCCCGACACCACATCGAGCACATGAAGAAATGCGCGACCCTGTTGACCGGTTCCCCATACAGAAAGCCTACGATTGGTCGACGTTGCCGCCTTGTGTATCAACGCTGGGATTACCTGGGCCGTGTCGTCCGCATAAACACAGGGCCAGCCATAAACATTGTGCAGATCCAACACGAGCAGTCGAGTAGGCGACTGTTTGGTAGCGAGGAAGAACTCGACCTCGCCGATCAATTTGCTCCAACCATATCCTGACTCCGGGTCAGCCGGAAACTTCTGGCGCTCGGACAAAATCGACGACTGTACTGAGCGCTGCAACGACTGCGGATAGGAACAGGCCGTGCCCAAGTAGATGAGCCGTTCGGGCCTTGCGATGCTGACCACCCTGGCGATTTGCGTATTTATCAACAGGTTCTTCTGGAAGACCTGCCATTCGTTGGCAAATACGTAACCGATACCGGCAACGATATCGGCGGTATGAATGAGAACGGACCTTTCGTCCATGTCCCGAAACCAATCCTGATCGGAAATGATATCGGCATAACGAAATTCGAAGTTCGGCTGGTCCAACAGGTCTAGGAGATTGTCTCTCGTGCCTCGCCAAAAATTGTCAATCCCAATGACCTTGACGCCCAATTTCGTGACGTCACGCGCAATATTCGAGCCGATCATGCCGGCGACGCCGGTAATGTACAGTTGTGTTGTTCTTCCGTTCATGCCGCGATCTTCAGTCTACTTTTTGAGTGTTGAAAGACAAAATTGTTGATGTAAGCGTTATGCCGGGAGTCCACGCCACCACCGAGACGCTCTGCCAGGTTTTCTTCGCGTTGCAGGTCATCGATGTCAACACCGCGGAACAGTTCAAAACGTTGCGTCCGCAGCACATAGGATTCGTAACCGAGCGACCAAAGGAACTCGAACGCCTTTTGATAGTCGGGGTTGTGTCGCTTCTCAATCTCGCAAATTATCAGCGGCAGATGTCGCTCGATCAAAGCCTTAGCGCCCCGCAGAACCTGCAACTCATAACCCTCGACATCGATCTTCAACAAATCGATCGATCGACCGACGTCGATCTCGTTGGCTTCGAAGGCATCCAGGGTTATTTGCCTAACTTGTCGGGTCTCTGCGCGCGAAGCATTCGCAATCGGATTCATGCTGCTCATAGTAGCGCTGTGGAGCGCTTCGCCATCGCACCCTGCGACATACATGGTGGCCTTAGTATTCGCGTCACCGGCGGCGGCCCCTATCAGGGAAATCCGAGTTCCAAAAAGCGCGCGCCGCAAAAAGCGTCCATGCTGCTCTCCCGGTTCAAACGCGAATACTTTTCGTGCTTTGCGGTTGAGAACCCAAGTATAGGATCCTTGGGCGGCGCCGACGTCGATTGCAGTATCGATTGCCCCTTTCGGCAATGAATGCAGAACTCTGAGCTCCGCCTCGGGAAAATGAATTCTGCTCCAGATAAAGCGACGAAACAAAGCTTCGACCAGAGGAGCCCGCGCGAGCACGGCTTTAGCAGTCTTGCGGACCTTCATGTGGACGCCAATTTGGCCTCAAGCCTTTCTTCTTGAAGAAAGAGGGCCTCAAACGACGCCCGCACGGCTTCTATACCGTATTTGGAGTGTTTCAGCATCTCAATAGTCTGTTCTTGATGTCTTGAGAGTTCGCGGAGCCACTCCTTGTGGTCCAAAAGTAAGTCGAGCTCCTTTTGACTCCCAAAAATCGTCACCACATTCGCCCCGAAATAGGCTCTAAGACTTTCGAAGCACGGGCGATTGGTTGCAATAATGTGAACACCGCAGGAAATTGCGTCAATCACCGCTGCTGATAAAGCGCAACTATATCCTGTCACGTAAGGAAAAACGGCCGCGGCGCAGCCGGAAATGGCGCGGAAATATGCGTCCACGTTTTCGAGCGGGGCGAATGTCCCCTGCCGCAGATTTTCGATGCGCCCCGAGCCGATCGCGATGCATTTGAGATCCGGATGTCTGCCACTCGCGGCTGCAAATCGCTCAAACCCCTTTGCGGGCGTACGATATCCGACAAAGCAGAGCGTGATATCACCTACCACATTAGGTTTCGCGGCAGCGCGGGCAGCAATCGGATGATGGATGACGCTTATTTCGCCAAACGCAAATTTCGATCCAAGCTCGGCCAACAAGTTGCACTTCACAAAATCATCCAGGACGACAATTCGTAGCGGACTATCGGCCTTGCGGATTTGCAGCCATTTCAAAACCCAAAAACCATAGGATCCAAGATTGCCAACTGTAGGCTGAAAGAGTCCCTCGACTTCCCCATGTATAACAACAAAAAACGCCGCGGTTCGAAATGTGCTCGCGAGAAGCTCGATCAAAAACAAGGCGGAGGGCATGACGCAGGACACAAAGACTATGTCGCCGCGAGCTCGTCGCAGCAGCACTCGCACCACTGCATAGAGTTCCAGCAAAGATTTCAAAATCAGGCGTCGCCGGTCTTGGCTGATAACGGCTATGCGATGGAAATTGACCCGCGCTCGAACCGCAGCGGACAGGTTTTCGTATGTGCTCGCGGAGGCATGCAAGATAACTTCGTATCGTGACGTTAACGCGCCGCTGCCGATGAGCGCATCGAGATAACCTTGGATCAGGGAGATATGATAAGTTCCAACCTTGCTCGGCTCTACGAAATGAATAACGCGACGCATTCTCTTAAACTTGCGACAAGACTGGCAACGGAAAGACCAAGTTCAGTCCCTGATATCTGGACTGGGACTCGAAGAATCTTCTGAAGTGCCAGGGAAGCACCAGCAAATGTTCGGGCGTAGCCTGCAAGACGTCCTTCTCGTCGACAATCGGAATGTTCGAACCCGGTGTGAAGGCACCGAACTTATCGGCATTGACTTCGCCGATCGCATACAATTCCGCCGTGGAAACACCGCAATATTGCAAAATAACGTTTCCTTTGGTCGAGGCTCCCAGGCCGGCGACCCGTTGTCCGCTGGTTCGTGCATCATGCAGAAAGCCGACCAGTGCTTCCTTGCTCTTTTCCACGTTCAGCTTGAATCGCAAATAGGTTGAGAGGTCAGCCAGATTGAGCGCAGCTTCCCTGTCCAAAATCTTGCCGACAGACGATGAAACGGGCATCGGTCCATTTCGTTTCTGAGCCAAGACAGAAAAGCTGCCGCCATTAACATCATTGAGCTCAACATCAACGATTTCAAAACCAACTCGTTCCGCCATCCAGAGAATCTGTGAGAGAGCGTAATATTCCAGGTGCTCATGGCAGATCGTGTCATAGGAATTTGTCGCCAGCATGGAAGGCATGTAGCTTTGTTCAAAGACCCAGATGCCGTTGTCATCCAAGATTGAATGTATCTCCCGCATGAATCCAATCGGGTCTTCCATGTCGTAGAACATTGCAAACGAGGTAATGACTTTCGCTTTTCGCGATCCAAAGTCGTTCCGGAACACGTCGCCGCAGAAAAAGTCGGGAATCAAATGCATATTCGTCGTGTAGAATTGTCGGAATTTTGTACCGGTCGGATCGATCCCCACCAAAGTGCAGTCGCCCAAGGCATACTGGCGGAGCGTCGACCCGTCATTGCTTCCGACGTCGACAATGATGTCGCCCTTCGAGATCACATCGTAGGACTTGATGCGCTCGACCTTGGATCTGAGATGATCCAACATCGACGAATTCAACCCGGAGCGATAGCCATAATTGGCGCCATACATCTCCTCAAGGGGATAGGAATGCGCCAACTGAAGAAGACCGCAAAATCCCTCTCCAGCGCACTTCAAAAGCGTGAGGGGGCCCTTGGTTGTCCGATCGCGCGGTGTCTTGGGGAACACACCGGTAAGGGCTTGAACGCCCAACTCCAGAACAGTAACAAGTTCCGTATTTGAGCATATTCTGCATTTTGAAATTTGCGCTTGCATGGCTCAGTCTTTTGAAAATTATTGCCTAACTCTTCGCCGGTTCCACGTTTTGCACTTGCGCCGAACCCAGCTCGAACTCGACCATCTCGACCATCACAGCATCAATCGAACGGTTCGCCCTCCAACCCAGGTCCCGGGCAATTTTGTTCGCGTCGCCGCAAAGATTCTTGGATTCAATCGGACGCAGATTCTGAGATTCAACCTTTAGATACTTTCTATAGTCCAATCCAACATGGCCAAACGCGACTTCACACAAATATTGGACGGACTTCAAAGTACCCGACGCGACAATGTAGTCACAAGATTGTGGCGCAAGCGCCATCAAGTGCATGGCTTGAACATATTCGGGGGCATAGCCCCAATCACGCTTTGCTCCGAGGTTGCCAAGCGAAAATTGCCCGACGAGACCCAGTTTGATCTTCGCGGCCGCAGTTGCAATTTTTCTTGTAACGAAATTCTCGGGACGCCGGATGCTTTCATGATTAAAGAGAACAGCCGAACAGCATCGAATGCCATACGTTTCGCGGTAAATCTTCACCAGGTTGTGAGCAAGCAATTTTGCCGCGCCGTAGGGACTCTTGGGATTGAAGGGGGTATCTTCAGCCTGAGGGCAGATTTCGACGTTGCCGAACATTTCGCTGCTCGAGGCCTGGCAGAATGATATGTGATCGTTCCTAGGGCTCAGTCGAATGGCTTCGAGAAGGTTGCCGACAAAGACACCGTTCAATTCCACCATTTCTTGTGCGGAATCGAACATTCCGCGCCCACTCGCAAGCGCCGCAAAGTTGAATATCAAGTCAGGCTCAAACTCAGACAGCGCTCTTCCGATCTCATCGGGTTTTCGATAGTCAAATTCGGACAGGCAAATTGTCGCAAAGCTGGGAGCAGCGAAAACCAAGGATGCCTTCGCCAAATTCGAGGTCAGACCCAGCACTTCATACCCGCTCGACAGAAGCAGCTGCGCCATGTGGTAACCGTCTTGCCCAGATACTCCTGTGATCAACGCGCGCATTGGGCCTCAACTGTCCTTCTGGGCGTACATGACTAAAAATGGATTGGAGAGCGGAATTGGGTTGAGAAGGCACACGAGAATAAGCATCAATTTTTCGATTTTGGCGGAGCGAGAGACCGAGGCGGCTAGTGACCTTCTTATGACCGCGTAGATCAACACCAGTCCGAATACGCCTGACGAATAGACCAACTCTCCCGCCGCGGGCAAAATGAAATTCGAACCTGTATCGATGAACAACCCGCCCCGCCGCGCAAATGAGTTATACTGATTCATAAAGTCAATTGACGTCGCAAACGTAAGCGAGTCCCAGACGTGTTCATACAACGTGAAGAAAATGTGTCCAACGCGCAGATTGAGGCTTGGGTCCGAGAAAACATTGAGTAACGATTCCTGAACGTCAAATCTGCCCAGGGTCTGTTCTATGCCACCGAGGCCAAAGGCGTACTCCGCAGTTAATGCGACCGCCGCCAACAGAACAGCTAATGCGCCCATGCGCCACCCCAATTTTGTCAGTGGAAAAATGAGAAGGAGAATCGCCAGAACGGAACCGCTGAGAAGAACCGACAACCCCGCCATCACGACGAAGGGAGCATTTTCGGCCCTGCGACGAGACATGAGATACATCATCTGCAACACGGAGAGGCTGCCGTAGTATGAAGCCTCGGGCGTCAGGCTTGGTATTCCGCCTCTCCCTTCTACAAAACGTCCCGCAAAGTCGATGGGGATTCCCAGACGCACAAATGTCCATTGAACGATGCCAACAACAAACCAAATCACTATTGTCAGCTTAACCGCTCCGGGAAAGTAGTCCCCGCGCTCGCGCCCTGTTATGATCCATAAGATAAGAAAAGCCGCCTGGGTGTAGATTTGGCGCAAGAGTCCCAGGTCGAGCGGGCTGCGTAGCGCATAGACAGTCGCACATAAAACGCCTAGTCCAAACAATGGATAGTCGTCTCTTCTGACCAAGGTGTCGGTTCGAAAAGTCACGAGCGCGAACAGCGAAGCGATCAATACCCAGGGCTGCGTATCTCCCTCCAAGATCTTCGGGACGTAAGCGAAGGGTAAGACGAGAACGAGAGGAAGGATGCCAAGGTCGCGCCTGGGAACGCCCCGGCGCAGATATTTTGCAACAATGCTTTCGCGGAAGGGGGTAGGCCCAGTTCCTTCAACCGTGGCGGTCGTCATCTCGCGCGCGCGTTCGGCGCGGGGTTTTTCCTAACAAGGCACGTCACTTTGCCGTCCAATTCTGTTCACAACCCAAGACCTAAACAAAGCCCATTCAATATGCAGAATCCAGCTCAAAGGGGAAACCTTGTATGCCAATAAGGATTTCGACGCATATTCGGCAAGCACTTGAGCAACTATGAATGCGATGTCATCCGGTATGAGCGCAGCATACGTCTTTCAAGCAATCAATCTTTTGGTATCGATACTCATCGTCCCCATTCTTTTGCACTACCTTGATGCCAACGAGTACGTAATTTGGACGGTATTCACGATTTTTGGGGCGGCCTCGTTGCAGGCCCAAAATGCGATCCAGCCCGTCTCAATCCGAGAAGTGTCACGGGCATTCAACGGGCGGGACCCGACCGCGTTGACCGTTGCCCTCAAAAACGCCCGACTGGCATACGGCGGACTGGCGCTGTTCATGCTCTCGATCGTCACCCCCGGTGGTCTCGTCTACGTGCTCGAGATAACGCGACGGGACGCAAGAAGCGAGGTCGCGCTTGGCTGGCTAATCTTCTCTCTTTCGTATTGCTTGAATTACGCGTTTGCCACGAACACCACGGTCTTGATGGGCATGCAGGGAGTGGAGCGGCAGAACAACATCAACTCGCTTACAAGGGTACTGTATTTCGGAATGACCCTTGCATTCCTGAGCTTGGGCTACTCCATCTTCGGCATGAGCGTAAGTTTTGCGCTCGCTGTATTGGTCGGGATTTTTCTGTCAGCGCGGAGCGCCCGCCGTTGGCTGCGAGAACTTCTGGGCCCTCTTTCGACGCAACCTTCCCACAACGACTCGTCAGAGCTCAATCACCTGCCCTTCATCGGAAAGTATGCGATCTATACTGTATCCTCGTTTTTGATTTACAATGGAATGCTCTTGTTGGCTGCGTTGCATTTTCCTAGGCCGCCAGTTGCTAGCTACGGTCTTTCGTTACAGGCAGGTACGTTGCTCGTCGCCTTTGCGCAAGCGCCATTGCAGGTTTGGCTCGTCGATTTCGTAAGGGCCTCCATTAAGGATGATAGCCAAGAAGTCATTTCACAATTGGCGCGCTCGATCTTAGGCTGTAATGCCATCTATCTGGTTGGCGCGTTGGCTTTTGACTTCTTTGGAGAAACATTGTTGCACCGGATCGCTTCCAGAGTGGCGTTGCCGCCGTCGATGACTCTCGTTGGGGCTTCGATTGCGTTCTTGATCGAGTTGAATATTGCTCTCTTTGCCAACGTTCTCTCGATACGAAGAAACTATCGCTTTGCATCAGTTTATGGCGTGTCCGCAGCAGGCGCGATCTTATGCGCAACAGCGGGGATCTACTGGTCGAACAGCATATTCCTCGCTCTTTTATGTGTTCCCATGGCTTTTCAAGCGCTGGTCTGTCTGCCGTTGATGCTTCGCGAGTTAGCTCAAGATCTCAATATGACATCGCCGATCTTGTTGAGGGAGATTTTCAGGAGCGCGCTGTCGCCTTTGCCTCGAGGCTGATCGCTAGTATACACAACCCTAAAATGGAGCTTTGGGGCGAGTATTAGAAGAGATAACGTTTCAAACCCATGACCTCAGAGCCCAAGCTCGGCATCATCATACCTTCCTACAACGATCCACGCATTAGACAAGCCATCGCGTCGGTTCGGGATTCCGATTGCGACAATCTTACCCGCATTTACATAATCGACGGCGGGTCCGGCGACCTCACGTTGACAGTTATCCGAGAGGCGTTGCGTACGACGGACGTTCTTGTATCGGAAAAGGACGCTGGCATCTTTGACGCGCTAAACAAGGGACTGGAGTGCGTAAGGGAAGAGTATTTCGGGTGGATCGGAAGTGATGATTTTTTTGTCGCCAATATCAATTTTTCCCAAATCGTCTCTGTGTTTCAAAAGCTGGACGTTGATTGCGTCTTGCTTGACACGATCTTCATCGACGACTTCAGGCTTCGCAGGAGAAGCTTCGCGCGGCGTCCCTCATACCTGAACTATTGCACGGGACGCCTTTTTCCTCATTTTTCATCATTCTGGAAGAAACAGACCGTCGGTGACCTCAGATTCGACCTCGGCTACAAGATTGCCGCCGACATAGATTTTTTCCTCCGGCTAATTGCCGCCCGAGCACCCACTTCGTGGGTTGAGAATCGTGTCGGCACCATCATGCGAATAGGAGGTGTATCGACGGCCAGCCTTCGACAGGTTTACCGATCAAATTTGGAGTCCTTTGATATTTACCGAAGGCAACTCGGTGCGCCCATCGCGGCATTCGCGGTACTCGCTAAATTGGCGATTAAGTTGGTTTGGACACTTAGGACACGACCCTTTCCTGTCGTCGGCGAAATTCTGAGTCCGTCAGACCGGCAGCAACAGTGAACACCAAGGAAGACCACCGGAAGGCGTCTGGTATTACCGCCGGCGTCTGGCCTATGTCGCCTTCTGCCTGTGGTCACGGATGACCGCGCCCCCAACACCCAGAATTCCACCAAAAACGAATGCGAGAAGGAGAACTATGAGGGGGCGCGGGCTTGTTGGTTCGTCTGTTGAGACAGGTTTTCCAAACGATTCGGCAGCGAAGGCTACGTTAGAGCTTGCAACCATTTTTTTCTTTTCCTGATCCGAAAGCATCTGGACCAAAGCCGCTCTATACTCTTCAACGATCGTCGTCTTCAGCTTAGCATTCAGATAGTTTATGAAACCAGACGCGCGCTCAATCGCGCGTTGCCTCAAATAATCGTCGACGGACTTGTGCAGTGACCAGAGGAGGTCTTGCCCTAATTCCGGGTCAGCCATCTCAATCGAGACAGTAACAACCGGTTGCTCACGTGATCTGACAATCGTTAGCTGTTTTTGAAGGAATCGTTGGAGGCGCGCGGGAGAAGGCGCTTCCCAATCCTTCCATGGCGCTCCAAGCAAGAAACTAAGAATGGCGAGAGGATGAAATCCAACTCCAGGCGAGCGCCAGACTTTCTGGGCCGGATCCCACTCTCGGTCAAAGATACGACGGAGCAAATCTGGCCTCGCCGCGACCAATCTCACGGAGGCTTCCCGGCTTTGGAGACCATCGAGATAAAGCGAAAATTCTCGCTCGGATTGACTGGCCGGCAGCGCAAGACCTGCTAATCCCGCCAGGCTGCCGAACGAGCCGCCGGTCGACGACTGGCTGGTATCGCCAACGGCAACCACGCTAAGAGTCACTGTATATTTATAAACAGCAAAATGAAGATAAAGAACTGCAGCCAAAATGACGGCCAACACAATGAGCCCCACGAACCGAATTTGTCGCCGGAGAGTACCGGCCAAATCGGCGAGCGTCACCGTATTGATCGCGTTGTCATCGGCCGCGTGATAGTCGGTCTCGGTCAAAGTTGTGGGTGCCCCTCCTGCGACCCGCTGGCTTGCAGAAACCATCCATAAGCACTGGCAAGGCCAGCGTTCAGCGAAATTTTGGGCTTCCACCCGAGAGCCCTGATCTTTTCGGTGTTCATCAATTTGCGCGGCGTCCCATCCGGTTTTGAGGCATCGAACTTCAAAGCGCCGTTGAAACCAACAATGTTCACAATACGTTGCGCCAGTTCAGCAATCGGAATGTCCTGACCCGATCCGATGTTGATCTGCTGACTATTGGAGTAAGTGGACATCACATGGACCAGAGCGTCGGCGCAATCGTCGACATGAAGTAGTTCGCGTCTTGGTTTCCCGGTACCCCAGACCTCCAGATGTTCTGAGTTGGCGACTTTTGCCTCATGCGTTTTGCGGATGAGAGCGGGCACGACATGGCTGGAATTCAAATCGAAATTGTCACCCGGTCCGTACAGATTTGTCGGCATAGCTGAGACAAAATCGCAACCAAACTGACTGCGATAGGCTTGACAAAGCTTGAGGCCGGAAATCTTCGCGATCGCATACCACTCGTTGGTCGGCTCTAGTGGACCCGTGAGCAGTGATGCTTCATCGATCGGCTGTGGTGCAGACCGCGGATAGATGCAGCTGGAACCGAGATAAAGGAGTTTTGGCGTCCCCGCCCGATACGCTGCTTCAATGACATTCGCCCCAATCATAAGATTGTTGTAGAGAAATTCCGCTGGAAAGCTGAGGTTTGCGACAATGCCCCCAACCCTCGCCGCCGCCAAAAATATTGCGTCGGGCCTTTGATCTTGCACCCATCGCCGTGTCGCTTCTTGGTCAATCAGATCCAAGTCCCGCCGCTCAATAGTCAGGATTTCGCAGCCCTCGGACGCCAATCTCCGAACCAACGCAGACCCCACCATCCCGCGATGCCCTGCAACCCACACACGCTTTTCCCGCAACGTAAATTTGGTCTTAGGCTCCATATTAACGATGCTCTTTTGAAACGAGAATCAGATCCTCCTGGACCATCTCATCGCACAATTCCTGCCATTTTGTCTGATGTGTCCAGCCGAGCCTGTTGCGAGCTTTGCTGGCGTCACCCACAAGGAGGTCAACCTCTGTCGGCCGAAAGTACCTGGCATCGACCTCCACAAATGTTCGACCTGTCCTTTTGCAAACGCCCTTCTCGCTAATTCCGTGCCCAATCCAATCGAGCTCCACCGTAATGTTACGAAACGCCTGTTCGACAAAATCGCGGACCCGCGTCGTTTCGCCCGTGGCCAGGACGTAGTCGTCGGGTTGGTCTTGCTGAAGCATTTGCCACATGCCGCGGACGTATTCCCGTGCATGTCCCCAGTCGCGTTTGGCATCAAGATTGCCGAGATACAATTTCTGTTGGTACCCGTGATGAATGGCTGCAACGCCACGTGTGATTTTGCGTGTAACAAACGTCTCACCACGCAAAGGACTCTCGTGATTGAATAAAATGCCGTTAGACGCGTGCATGCCATAGGCTTCGCGATAGTTTACTACAATCCAATAGGCGTAGAGTTTGGCGACTCCATAGGGGCTGCGGGGGTAGAATGGTGTGTCTTCATTTTGGGGCACCGTGCGAACCATTCCAAAGAGCTCCGACGTGGAGGCTTGATAAAATCGCGTCTTTTCGGTCAAGCCCAGTAGTCTGATCGCCTCTAACAATCGCAGCGGTCCAAGAGCGTCCGCGTTTGCGGTGTACTCAGGTGTTTCAAAGCTGACTTGGACATGTGATTGCGCCGCGAGATTGTATACCTCGTCTGGTTGAACCTGTTGGACAATTCGGATGACATTTGTCGAATCGGTCATATCGCCGTAGTGCAGGATAAAACGTTGATTGGTTTCATGAGGATCCTGGTACAGGTGCTCGATTCGCGCGGTATTAAATGATGACGAACGACGTTTTATGCCATGTACCGTATAGCCCTTCGCCAAAAGAAATTCGGAAAGATAAGCGCCATCCTGTCCCGTGACTCCCGTGACAAGGGCGACTTTCCCTTTTCCTGAATCGTTCATTCCAATCATGCTCCAAAAGAAAAGCGCCTAGATATCGAGCAACAACCGACTTGTTCAAGTCGCGGACGATAGTCGATCGGGCCATTCAAAAAAAATACGCCTACCCGAGGCTGCACACTAATTGTTGTTCAGGACCGACAAAGACGCGGCCGTCAGCGCAAGCTGGCTCGCAATCTGTGTCACGTCCTTCAAAAATTGCGTCCAGTTGAAGGGACGCAGATCGCGCGGCACGACGATCGTGGAGCCGGCAGGTATGTCACCGCGGCTATCGAACGAGAACCAACCTGAATCAACGGGTGCAGAACTGCCGTCAGGAAATACGATGAACGTTCGATCGTCGTCCGCCGATTGTGTCGCGCCACCGGCCATCTTCACGTAGTCGGAATATGGCAAACCGCGGCGATACTGAAACGCGCCGGGATTGAGGACTTCACCGGAGACAGTCACTGTCGACGGCCGCTTCGGGACGAACAGCGTGTCACCAGGCTGCAGCAGGACATCAAGTTGCGGTTTGATCGCCAGAACCGCTGGATCGGCTGTGATTACGATGCGTCCCAGCGCGGGCATATCGCGCAAATTACGTGCCAAAGACGCAAGATAGGTGGCAGCTGAAGCGTATTCCGTGCTCGCGCCGGTCTGCGCTGCAATCAAGGTTGGTATTTCATTTTCCAATTCGCGCGCGGAGCGTTCGTTGCCTTGCCGCTCTGCAACGGCGGCGTCGCGGCGTGTGAAGATGGCGCCATAGGGATATGCGACCTCCGACAGTCCGCCGGCGCGTTTGAGCAATGTGGATAGATGTTCAGTACGGGTGATATCGAAGACGCCGGGGTATCGCACTTGGCCCGCAACCGTGACCGTTCCTTCTTCGCGGTCGGAATAGACTGGACGCAGCCTGATAACATCCAGAGGCTGAACCGCCACCATCGCGGTCTGGTTGTCGCGCCCTGCGTAATTCGTGCGGTTCGTGCGTGTGATTCCGCTTTGCTGATCGACGGCCGTCGACGTCACCTCGATCGAAGACAGGTCCGCCGATTGCTGCACGCCTCCAGCCGCCTCGATCATGTCGGCAATGGAACTCCCCGGCGCGCCGAGATAGGCACCCGGCTCGCGGACCTCATCGAGGACCCACGTCAAATTGTCCGACGCCGTCCTGAGCAGTGCGTCATTGGTGACATGAAGCAGCCGCGCCAGATGGTCCACGACTTCGGCGTCGGACGTAGCGGGTAATTGATTCACCCGCGTGCCGTTCCGATTGGCGAGCGCACGCGCTTGTGCCAGCGCGGCCGCTTCCGAACTGTCGCCCTGAACGCCTGCGCGGTACCGCGGATCGAATATGTCCGCGTTGTTGGGATTGGAATTTGCGAGTCCCGGGTTGTACGCGTTTGCGCCGCTGCCATCGGCTTGTCCACCGTTCGGGAAGGTGCCGTTCGCAACCGGCGGATAGGGATTCGGAACTGCGCTCGGAGACATCGGAACTGGCGCAGTGGAATCGGGCGGAGGCTCGATTCCGGGGGGCAGGTCTTGGGTGGGGGCCGGTGGCCTTTGAAAGCCGAATGTATTGTTCGGAGATGGCGCTTGATTGGGCCCCGCAGCCGGCTCCTGGGTCGCTCCTGCTAGGTTGGAACGCTGTTGGTCGCTCCCGGTGCTTGATGACGGCGTGTAGGCCTGATTGATGTTTTTCGTGACCATGCTGGCCAGCGCGGCGACTTCGGAGCGCTTCAGAACATAAACCAGGTCTTCGCCTTGCAGCGGCGCGTTGTTGCTATGGCGAATGGCCCCGGCGATCGAGAACGGGACGATCGTGACGGCGTTTGTGATGGGGTCGCGGCGTAGGATGAGCGCGAAAGGCTCGTAACCGTCATACGTGAGGTCGGAGGCTCCATGGAAGAGATCTCCGACCGTACCGTTTGCCGAAAGCGGGTAGATGCCTGGCGCCGACACCGCGCCGCGAACCGACACCCTGCCCTCCGTCACGGCGTGATTGGAGAGAACGACCAGCACCTCACCGCTACGCACCGCAGCGGCGGCTGTCGTTGGCAGCAGCGAAAGCTTGCCGCCGCTCTGTACACTGATTTTCGCGAGATTGTAGGAACCAGCGATCTCGACGCCGCCAGCCAGGCGAAGCAAGGTCGCGGCAGCCGCGCCGGCCGACCCGGGCGGCAGCTCGTAGATTCCGGGGCGCGCCACTGAACCGGCCACGGCGGCCGTCGCGCCGATCGGCGGAACATAGACCGTGTCGCCGTCGCGCAGCGGACCGAGCCGGGCGGAGGTGCCCTGCGCAACGACCGAATACAAATCTACGATGCGGCTGCCGCTGGGTCCGGAAATCCTGATGCTTCTCAGACTTCCCGATTTCTTAATTCCACCCGACAGCAGAATGACGTCGAGGGGGCTTGCGAGCCCGCTGACGATCCGCGCGCCCGGTGCGCGAACCTCGCCGGAAACCAGAACCGTGACCTGATGGATGCTGCCCGCGCTGACATAAACCTTTGTTGAAATGAATGCTTGCGCCACCTGCGCCTCGAGTTCAGCGCGAAAGTCTCCGAACTTGCGTCCGGCAGCGAGTATGGGACTCAACTTCGGCAGTGTGAGCGTGCCATCGCGGCCGATGCGCACCCGGTAGGTTGAATTTTCCTGGCCCCGGAACGTCACGACGAGTTCGTCGTTTGCGCTCAAAACATATTGATCGGACAAAGCCCCGGATTGGTTGATCGAGACGGACGTCGGCACTCCCAAAGAGTCGTAGCCGAATTGCTTGAGGATTTCGCCCGACCGGCGCAGGTAGAGCTGTTCGAGCCGTGACGGTGGTTCTTGGTTCCGTTGAATCTGTGCGGGCAAATAGGTCTCGACGGACGGACTGGTCGAACCCGTGTCGCCGGTCTGACCTTGTTGCAACGCTCTGAGCATTTCCGGCGAAATCGAGCGCAACAGGTCGGGAGGGATGGTCTGAGCGCGCGCAAGCGGCACGGCAATCGCGAGTGCGACCGCCAATATCGGCACAAGAGCGGCCCATTTCGGACGGCTTCTATTGAAGATGCGCCGCCCAAGTTTCGAGACTGATTTCTTAAGCAAGTACAGGATCCCGTAGGCGGTTTTGCGACGCGATAGTTGCAAAATGACGGTAGCGGAGCGCCGTTCGATGGCCGTCTCTGCACCGTCGCATAACCTAGATCAGGAGACGCTTGGAGTGAAATGTTTACGCTGGCTCAAGTCGCCGCATGGGCGCGGAGCCTTGCTATCAACGCTATTCGTTTGTCCGTCTGCGATGCTCGACCAAGGGGGCTGTAGCGTCTTCCACGAGATGCAGTTCCACGCGCTGATCCCGACCTAGCTCCAATTCGTCTGTATCGGCCTCTCTGCCCGGCAATATCACAGTGAAATAGAACGCTACGAGGCTTATCAGGCAAAATGGCGCAATCTTTGGATCGATTGCCGACCCGACGGACGTCGCCGCTGTGACGCCCAAATACGCGACGAGCGACAAGGTCTGGCCAAGCCGACCCTGAAGGTGGTGGTGGAAGTGATCCCGGTCAGCGCCAAACGGCAGACGGTGACGGCGGACCCGCTTCACAATGAGGCGGAGACAATCCAGGACCGGGAAAAAGAACCAGACGCAAACTGTCTGCACGGGCACGCCGAAGCCATTGTGGGCCCATATGGCGAGCAATCCGACCACAAAGCCGAGGCCATAGGTGCCGCTGTCGCCCAGAAACGCGAGCCCGGCCAGATTGAACACGAAAACGGTCAAGGAAGTGATCAGCAAGGTTTGAGCCATGGCCGAAACGGCGCCGTTGGTCGTGATCACGATGCAGGCGGTCCAAATGACCACCATGCCTATGACCACTCCATTCTGCCCGTCTGCCATGTTAACCGCATTGACAAGCCCGGCCAGCGCGATGGTCACAAGCGGAACGGCGAACCAGAAGGGTAGCGGCAGCGGCCCCAGGCCGGCCAAACTGATCGACGCCGGCACCAATCCCGGGTCCAGGACAAGCGCGATCACCGAAAAAAGCAGAATGGAGAGCAGCCGGCTGGACGGCGACGTCGAGCTCTGATCGTCCGCATACCCAATGAGGGTAGCACCCAGACCGCAGACCAGGGCGACCAAGAGCGCTCGCGTGTCCCAAGCCGCTTTCGCCGCCAGTGTGGCCGCTATCCAGGCGAAGAAAGGGAGCAGAATCCCGAAACCCGCAACAAGCGGAGTCGCCCTTTCATGAACTTTCCGCAATCCATCGGGATGGTCGATAATGTTCAGCCTCTCGCCGATGAATCGAGCGTTTGCCAGAATGAGCCACGACAAAAAGACCGCGCCGACCACGAATGCGAACTGGATGGTATTTGCACTCTGAAACACGGCAGCTCCTTAACGACAATCGTCGCTGTTGTCGTAAGATGTAAACGCAGGAACGCCAGTGCGGCTCCTTTTTGATATCGCCCGGCATAGCTTGTCAACAATGTTATCCGTTGAAAAACATTGTGTGACGAAACCCCTTAAGCGGGGAGCGATTTATCAAAGATACAGTTCAAATCAAATTGAAGTTGAAGACGTTCGCGCTTGGGCACTTCCGGCGTCGTGGCACCCCTTTGATCGCGACGCGCACACAACTTCGCGATGCGAAGAGGACGTCGAAGCGAGTCCCACATTTGTCACTCGCAGGTCATTCTGTTCCTACGATGGGGAGCCAAGCTCAGATGATTCGCGCCCGATGATGCGGGGCTCGCAAAAAGTGCGTCGGCTGAAAAGAGGAATTGCTGGAGCTCCCGCACCGAGAATAAGTGTTCGGGCCGCTTGGACGAAACTCCAAAACAGAAGTTAGAACAATAACTTAACTGGTGAGCCCGGATGGGATCGAACCATCGACCCTCTGATTAAAAGTCAGATGCTCTGCCGCTGAGCTACGGGCTCGACCAATGCGCGCGGACCATAGGTGTCAGGTCGGCAAGGGTCAATTGAAGCTTGTCAGGCGGTTTTTTCGGTTGGGCGCGAATAGGTTGAGGCGATTTCTCGCGCCTCTTCCTGAATGGTCCCGGCGGCGATCGCAAGACGCAATCGCGCCATGAGATCCTGATAGTAGGTCAAATTGTGCCAGGTCAGAAGCATCGACGCGATGATCTCGCCTGCCTTTACGACATGATGCAGATAGGCGCGGCTGAATTGCCGGCATGCCGGACAGCGACAGGCCTCGTCCAGCGGCGCATCATCCTTGGCGTGACGGGCATTCCTGAGATTGAGCGCGCCCGCCCGCGTAAAGGCTTGCCCATTTCGACCCGATCGGGTTGGAAGAACACAATCGAACATGTCGATCCCGCGAAGCACGGCACCGGCGATGTCGTCAGGTTTGCCGACGCCCATTAAGTAGCGTGGACGCGTCGCAGGTAGGTGAGGAACCGTCGCATCGAGGACATCGAACATTGCCGACTGGCTTTCGCCGACGGCAAGCCCGCCCACGGCATAGCCGTCGAACCCGATCTCGCAGAGCGCATTGATGGAGCGGCGGCGCAGCGCCGGATAGACCCCTCCCTGCACGATGCCGAAACAGGCGCGCCCCGGTTGTTCACCAAAAGCGGCCTTGGAACGTGCGGCCCAACGCGCGGAAAGCTGCGTCGACTTTTCGATATCGCTCTCTGTCGCGGGATAGGCGGGACATTCGTCCAGCACCATCTGGATGTCGGAGCCCAGCAGACGCTGAATTTCCATGGCGCGTTCCGGCGAGAGGAACTCTTCGGTCCCGTCGATATGCGAGCGGAATCGAACGCCGTCTTCGGTGATCTTGCGCAGCTGGGACAGAGACATGACCTGATAACCGCCGGAGTCTGTCAGGATCGGTCGTTCCCAAGACATGAATTTGTGCAAACCGCCGAGATGGCCGATCAGATCCGCGCCGGGCCGCAGCATCAGGTGATAGGTGTTGCCCAA